>JAEIGA010001851.1_pt1 | contig 33635 bp, 29 predicted proteins | sample 9270691 | NCBI WGS metagenome assembly JAEIGA01 (sample SAMN17057246, study PRJNA624740) | gut metagenome | biome: biome; isolation source: fecal sample | host: Bos grunniens | place: China: Xizang | collected 2019 | reverse complement strand
TGGAACCAGTCACCAAACACCGGAATACTCTCACCCAGTGTCATATTGAGCTTGACTGCAAATTTTATCACCTGATCAATTACAAGCAACAAAACTACAAAAATGGAAATCTTTGCTCCTCCCGACAGTTTCATATTATCTTCTGTTTTTTGCCTCAACAGACAGTGTGGCATGAGGTACCAACATAAGTCTCTCCTTAGGAATCAATTTGCCAGTCTCACGACAAATGCCATAAGTCTTGTTCTCAATTCTGATAAGAGCAGCCTCAAGATTCTGTATAAACTTATATTGCCTCTGCGCCAACTGACCTGACTCCTCCTTAGACAATGCTGACGCACCCTCCTCAAGGACCTTGAATGTTGGAGAAGTATCCTCAACACCATTACTTGCGCTATGGGTAATGGCCGCCCTCAACTGCTCGTAATCATCTTTGGCCTTTTCCAACTTCTTAAGTATTACAGCCTTGAACTCCTGTAACTCCTCATCACTATATCTTACCTTTTCAAATTGGGCTGCCTTCTCTTCCTGAGCCTGAACATTACCCTTTGTAACCTTTGTAGCCATATCTGTTAGTTTTAATATTCAAAGATAATAACTTATCTAAACTTTTTCAATCTTTATAGAGATTGTTTCGTTGTTTCCCCATTCAATATCTGTACCACCCTCAATCTCATCGCTCAAGACAATGCTCTCGCAAAGGGTCTGGGCGCATACATAATCCTTGAACTGTACCAAAGAATCTGCTATCTCGCCAATATTGGATACTTGAGCCTTGATCTTGTCAGTAACCTCAAAATTGCACTCTTTACGCAAATTCTGGATTCTGTTCACAAGTTCACGTGCTGTACCCTCTTTTTTCAGTTCATCGCTTACGGTTATATCAAGGGCAACTGTCAATTTACCCTCGGTTGCAACCAACCAGCCCGGCATATCCTCAGAGGTAATCTCATAGTCTCCCTTCTCAAGGATCACATCTCCACCGGCAAGAGCCATCTTATACTCTTCTGACTGCTCAATGATGTTGATATCACGCTGGCTCAATTGGCCGAATGCTGCAGAAATCTCCTTCATCTGTTTGCCGTACTTCTTGCCCAATGTCTTGAAGTTAGGTTTGATCTTCTTGGTTATCAACCCCTCGGTATTTCTGATAAACTCAACCTCCTTCACATTGACCTCGCCAAGGACAAGTTTCTGCACCTTCTCAAATTGTGTCTGGATAGCATCATCAAGCACAGGAATAATAATCTTTGCAAGAGGCTGCCTTACCTTTATATTTACTTTTCTTCTTAGGGCAAGAACCATTGATGAACTCAACTGTGCCAACTCCATACGCTGCTCCAACGCCTTGTCTATATATTGCATCTGAGCCTCAGGCATCAACACAAGGTGTACCGAACTCTCTGAATGTCTCTTGGATACTGCATTCAGGTCAAGGAAAAGTCTCTCCATAAAGAAAGGTGCAATAGGAGCCGCCAAAATTGAAATTGTCTCAAGGCATGAGTACAATGTCTGATAAGCAGCAAGTTTGTCCTCATCCATATTTCCACCCCAGAAACGTTTTCTGTTCAAACGTACATACCAGTTGCTCAAGTGGTCACAAACAAAATCCTGGATCTTCCTTCCCACACTTGTAACATCAAAGTTCTCATAACAATCTTTCACATCCTTTATAAGGCTGTTCAAAAGTGATATAATCCAACGGTCAATCTCAGGTCGCTTCTCAACCGGTACCTCAGGAGCATTGCAGTCAAATCCGTCAACATTTGCATAAAGGGCAAAGAATGAGTATGTGTTATAAAGTGTTCCAAAGAATTTCCTCTTAACCTCATCTACACCGGCTGCATCATATTTAAGGTTGTCCCACGGCTGCGCATTTGTAAGCATGTACCAGCGTAGAGTATCAGCACCGGACTCATCAAGGGCCTTGAACGGATCAACAGCATTGCCAAGACGCTTGCTCATCTTGTTACCGTCCTTATCCAACACCAATCCGTTTGAAAGTACAGTCTTGAAAGCAACCCTGTCATTCACCATAGTTGCTATTGCATGAAGTGTAAAGAACCAGCCACGTGTCTGGTCAACACCCTCCGCAATGAAGTCTGCCACCTGACCGAACTCAGGCTGACCCAGTTTAGCAAGAGTCTCCTGGGCAAAAGGCATGGCACCTGAATCAAACCAGACGTCAATAAGGTCAAGTTCCCTCTTCATAGGCTGTCCGCTTGGTGATACAAGGATGTAACCATCAACGTACGGACGGTGAATGTCTATCTTCTCATAATTCTCCTTGCTGAAATCACCAGGAACAAATCCTTTATCCTTCAACGGGTTGCTTGCCATAAAACCGGCAGCAACAGATTTTTCAAGTTCATTGTACAACTCCTCTACAGAACCTATGCAGATCTCCTCCTTCTTATCCTCTGTTCTCCAGATAGGAAGAGGTGTACCCCAATAACGGCTTCTTGAAAGGTTCCAGTCCTGAAGATTCTCCAACCACTTGCCAAAACGGCCTGTACCTGTACTTTCAGGTTTCCAGTTGATTGTCTTGTTCAACTCAATTAGGCGGTCCTGAACAGCGGTTGTCCTGATAAACCATGAATCCAACGGATAGTACAATACAGGTTTGTCAGTTCTCCAGCAATGAGGATAGTTGTGGGTATGTTTTTCAATCTTGAAAGCCTTGTTTGCAGCCTTCATCATAAGACAGATGTAAATATCAAGATTCTCTGCAGCAGAAGCGGCCTTCTCATCATAAACCTTGTTTACTGTAAACTGAGGATCGTACGCATTCTTCACCCACCTTCCTTCATACTCCTTATATGCCTCAACATCGATACACTCCTTTACAAACTGCTCATCAAGCTCCTCCATAAGGTAGAATTTACCTGTAAGGTCAACCATAGGGCGAGTCTCACCCCTCTTGTTTATCATAAACAATGATGGGATACCTGCTGCACGTGCCACAAAGGCATCATCTGCACCAAAAGTTGGCGCGATATGCACAATACCTGTACCATCCTCTGTGGTTACATAATCACCTGGAATAATGCGGAAAGCCTTGTCTGAAGCATCCTTCCAGTTGCCTTTCTCATCTACTGAGACCGGTTTTACCCAAGGGATGATCTGTTCATACTCCATACCAACCAACTCAGGTCCCTTGTACTCGGCAACAACCTTGAATGGAACAAGCTTGTCACCAGGTTTATAATCCTCCAAAGCAATCTCCTCTGCTTTTTTGTTGAAATGGTTGTAAAGCAAAGATTTTGCAAGGACAGCTGTCATCTTCTCTCCTGTATAGCTGTTGTATGTCTGCACAGCAACATAGTCAATCTTAGGACCTACGCAGAGTGCCACATTTGAAGGCAAAGTCCAAGGAGTTGTTGTCCATGCAAGGAAATATGGAGTTCCCCATTGTGCCATTTCGGCCTTAGGGTTCTTGATCTTGAACTGTCCGACCACTGTAGTATCCTTCACATCCCTGTAGCAACCAGGCTGGTTCAACTCATGCGAGCTCAAGCCTGTACCTGCAGCCGGAGAGTATGGTTGGATTGTATAGCCTTTGTAAAGGTATCCTTTACCGTAAATATCTTTCAACAGATGCCATAGGGTCTCAATATACCTGTTATCATAGGTTATGTAAGGGTCATTCATATCTACCCAATAACCAATCTTCTCAGTAAGGGTCTCCCACTCTTTGGTATACTTCATCACCTCTTTTCTACAAGCGGCATTGTAATCATCAACACTTATCTTCTTACCAATATCCTCTTTGGTAATTCCCAACATCTTCTCAACACCCAACTCCACAGGAAGACCGTGTGTGTCCCAACCGGCCTTTCTTTTTACAAGATAACCGCTCTGGGTTTTGTATCTGCAAAATACATCTTTGATAGCCCTTGCCATAACGTGGTGGATACCAGGCATACCATTAGCGGAAGGCGGACCTTCAAAGAATATGAATTTTGGAGCTCCCTCACGAGCCTTCAATGTATTTTCGAAGCATTGTTCATCTTTCCATTTCTTTAGCACAGAATTATTTATCTCTACTAAATCAAGTTTTTTGTATTCTGTAAAACCCATTGTAAAAAATCCTAAAAAATTTGAATTTGCAAAGATAAAATAAATACCTATTTTTGAAAAATATTTAAATGCTTCTGCTATGGATTTGGGAATATTGGATTTCATTATACTAATCATCATAATATCCAGCGCAATATATGGCGCATTCAAAGGATTCATTTCACAGCTTGCAAGCATTGCTTCCCTGCTTTTGGGAGTATGGTGTGCATTCAAGTTTTCGGGTTATGCAGCGGCACAAATGAAGGAACTTTTTGAGATAGGCGAAACTGCCGTTTATATCGTCTCCTTCATTATCATCCTTGTACTTGTCATAATTATCGGCAACCTTATCGGCAAGGCGGTGGAGAAGATCATCCATCTCTCACTATTAGGGTGGCTCAACAGGCTCCTTGGAGTTTTGTTCTCTGCAATGAAATGGGTAATTGTCATGAGTCTTGTGGCATATGTGCTCAATGTTATCAATGGTGCATGGCATATTATTCCCGACAAATTCTTTGCAGGCTCTCACCTTTACCCGCATTTGACAAATCTGTCACATAAAATTTTCCCATACCTTCAATCCATTGTCTCATAGTACTGCCGGGAGTATTTTCATTCAATTCCATATTTTTCACTGGTAGTAAAACGGATGATTTTGTATGTTTTGTTGGGGCATTTTGCCTCCGCTGTCCATATTTGCAACAATTTGATATGTGCAGATTATGTGGGACGGATTTACAAAACGGAAAATTTGCATCAGGCAACACGACCTGTATGATTGCGGAGCTGCCTCCTTATGTTCAATAGCTGCCTGGCATGGACTTGTCATCCCCCTTTCAAGGGCAAGGAGCCTCTGCGGATGCTCCAGGGAGGGCACAACAATAAAAGGAATACTTGATGGTGCCAGAAGTCTTGGGCTCAACGGGAAAGCCCTGAAATCCCCACAAAAGGAGCTTGTCGGGATAATGAATATGGAGACTCCATATATAGCCCATATCAGAAATGAAGATGGCATGTTGCACTTTATAGTGGTAACTGCTATCAGTTCAAGGAGTGTCCGGGTGATGGATCCTGCATTTGGAGAGCTTGCTTCATGGCCGGCAGAGAAGTTCCTTGAACGGTGGAGCGGATACATTATAACATTTGCACCAGGTCCGGACTTCAGGAAAGGAGAGTTCAAATCACCTTTGTGGCGGAAGCTTGTTGGAGTTGTTGCCCCATTCAAGTTCAAGTTCATCATTGCAATGGCCGCGGGCTTTGCAATGATTGGAGCCGGAGCTGCAAATTCCTTTATCCTCCAACACCTGATAGATGTAACCTTATTATCGGGAAGCATGAGAGAGATGTGTACCATTTCCGCCATTGTTTTTATTCTGGCCATTGCAACAATGCTCCTTTACAGGAGAAAGAGTCTGCTCTTACTTGAAAGCGGGTTGGAGATTGACCATATACTGGCCAGCAGCTATATTAAAAAGCTTTTTTGCCTGCCTGCCAATTTGTACAACCAGTTTGCACCCGGAGATCTGAACTCCAGAATTGGGGATATTTATAAAACACGTCTGTTCATATCGGAGAGCCTGCTTGCTGTTCCAACATGCTGCGCAACCTTGCTTATAGTAGTTTTTCTGATGTTCTGGTCAAATTCCAGACTTGCAGTCCTTTCTTTTTCTTTCATTCCGCTTTACGCGGTTCTCTGTATAGTGTCGGTCCGCCTCAACAGGAGGCATAACAGGGATCTGGCTCTTCTTGGCGCACAGTTCCAGAACAGCATGCTCTTCGGTATGGATAGTATTGTAACCGCCAAACATTTTGGCACTGAGCAGCATGCAGCTATGAAAATTAAGGAAAGGTTTGAGGCTCTCCAAAAAGAGATGCTTGACGCAGGAAGGTGCATTACTGGAATCGAAACTGCAGGAAACGGACTCTATGGAGCCCTGATCTCTTCGACATTGGTCTTGGGCGGCTATATGGTTATTGGAGGAAGGGTTACAACAGGAGAGCTGGTATCATTTTACACATTATGCTCTCTTTTTGCTGCCCCGCTTGATACTCTTGTTGACCTGCACAACCACTATTCGCAAGCATGCATTTCTGCTGAAAGGCTCTTTGAGATTCTTGAACTGGAAGAAGAGTCCGATACTTGGTCAGAGGCCCCAGAGAGGGGAAAATGCAGTAATGAATTGTGCACACATGGGGAGCACAGCCGGAGAGAAATTTGTAAATACATCATTGATAATGATATTTCATTTGCAAATGTATCTTTTGGGTATCCGGGAAGAGAGAAGATAATCGACAATTTTTCCACATCATTTTCATCAGGCAGGATAACTGCCTTATGCGGATCGAACGGAAGCGGCAAAAGCACATTGGGTGCGCTACTTATGAGGGATCTCCCTGCTTTGGAGGGAAAAATAGAGATTGGAGAGCGTGATATATCAACCATACCTCTCAATATTTGGCGAAGCCAGCTCTGCATTGTTCCTCAGAATATATTCATTTTCAATGATACACTATTGAACAACATAACCTGTCTTAAGGAGGAGCCAGATATGGAAAGGGTTGTATCCGCTTGTGTTGATGCTGGACTTGCCTCCCTTATCGGGAGACTGCCGTCGGGAGTGCATACCCATATAGGGAGTTGGAGAGGAATGTTGTCGGGAGGAGAGATAGAGAAGATTGGTATTGCCAGGGCTCTTTACAGAGATCCCCAGACCTACATTTTTGACGAGGCCACTGCAAACATGGATGAGTTTTCGGAGAGGTCCATTGCCTGCTTGTTGGGACGGCTAAAGAGAGTGGGGAAAAGGGTTATTGTAATCACACACAGCAGAGTGTTGAGAGGAGTTGCAGATGAGATTGTTGATTTGGGTTAATATGGTGGAAGCCTGCGCACCATTTCTGCAGGCACTATTAAATATTTCAGTATGGAAGAGAGCAGATTTTCGAGTTGCGGTCTTGTGGAAATTGATGGACTGGAGCTGCAGTTGAGGGGTGGAATGACCTGGAAAGAGCTGATGCAGTTGCTTGGGGTAGTAGAGAAGGTCCTCAAGTTTATTGGGGAGTATGAAGAGGAGTTGCGAAGAGGTTTTGAAAAAGGGTGGAGGATTTTATGATGAATGCATTGATTGAGATTTCTGCAAACGAAAGTTCGCGTATCTTCGGAGGACGCAGCGAAGAGATTGCCAAAGTGGTGGAATTTGCAGCACAATGTATAGGTGCTTTGGCAAAAATTATCTATCTGACGGCAAAGCGTGGCCCAAGGGCAATAACCGAACAGATGGCATCGGGTTACTATCCGAAATTCTGACGTATAATGCGGTTGTCATGGCTAATCATCAAACAAGAGTCGGTTCCCAAGTAATTTTTGATGGATTTGCAATTTGGCAACCGCATTATTATCTTTGTGAAGTTATTGCAGCATTACACTATCCAGGAGATTATGAAAATAGTCAAACTACTGTTTACCACCCTATTGTCTGTTTTTTTATGCATTTATTCTTATGCCCAGCAGAGCTGGACTCTGGAAGAGTGCATAGATTATGCTCACAGAAACAATCTTCAGGTAAAACAGCAGGAGGTATCTGTCAGGCAGGCTGAGAATAGTGTAAAACAGTCAAAACTTGATTTCATTCCCACCTTCAATGCATCATTAGGCTATAATCTGAACTGGGGAAAATCGGTCAATATCAATGACCTTGAAATTACCAACCAGCTTACACAAAGTGCTACGGCCAATTTGGGGGCATCAACCCCAATACTTGAGGGATTTGCCAAACACAACACTTTAAAGAGCAACCGCACACAACTGCAAATCAGCCAGCAGGAGGTAGAACGGCTCAAGAATGAAATCACCATCTCAATAACCCAGGCATATCTTCAGCTTCTTCTCTCCATTGAAATAGAAAAGAGCGCCAGAGAGAGTTTCAACAGTGTGGCCCGACAGGTTGAGAGAACCGCACTGCTGGTAGAGGCCGGAAGCCAGCCATATAGCGCCCTGCTTGATATTGAAGCCCAACTCTCAACAGAGAGGGTACAGCTGGTTGCTGCAGGCAATGATATTAAAAGCAACCGCCTGACATTGCTCCAATTGATGGATATACAGGATGATTCCAATTTCACAATTGCAGTTCCGGAGATTGATGACACCCTTGGCGTCTTCATCAAAGAGAGTATAAATTCAATATACAACAGTGCCACAACTCTCCCTCAGATAAGGACAGCTGAACTGCAATTGAGCAAGAGCAGATATGATTACAAAATACAGAAAGGCTATCTCTTTCCGAGTATCTCTTTCAATGCCGGATATGGTACATATTTCAGCGACAGCCAACACTCCCGTTTTTTTGACCAGTTCAACGAGAACAGGAATCCGTCGATGGGATTTTCGCTCAGTATACCAATCTTTAACGGCTGGCGAAGAAGTGCTGCAGTACGGAATGCCGGACTGAATGTGGAGAGTGCCCGGATTGAACTCAAAAGAAGGCACCATACACTTTACAAGGAGATTCAGATGGCAGCCAATAATGCCGAAAATTCGTATGAAAAATATAAGGCGGCCCTCCATAATATGAAGGCAAGTGAGGAGTCATTTGAGTATGTAAGGAACAAATTCAATGCCGGCACCCTTAATGGTACCGACTATATAGTGGCCAAGAGCAACCTGTTCAAGGCCCAATCTGAATTTTACCAGACAAAATTCCAATATATTTTCCAACTGAAAATTCTGGATTTCTACAAGGGCACACCAATAAAACTATAACGGCATGAGCGGGAACAGAAAAAGAAGCAAATACATACTATTTGGAAGTTTGGCAATTATAGCCACTCTCATATTCATTGGGATAAACAAGGAGGAACCGGGAATTGATGTAACTGTGGAATATCCCAAACGCACTACAATCACTGAAGCCATTCCCGCCAATGGAAAGATCCAGCCGGTCACTGAGGTAAAGATCAGCCCCGACGTATCAGGAGAGATTGTTGAGCTCCATATCAACGAGGGGAGCAATGTAAACAAAGGAGATCTGCTCATAAAGATAAAGCAGGATGTCTATATTTCTGCCGTAGACAGGGCAGAAGCTTCTCTGAACTCAATCAAGGCACAATACCTCCAGCAGAAGGCCCAGCTTGTACAGATGGAGCAATCTCACAAAAGAAACACCCTGCTACACTCACAAAAGGCAATTTCACAGGCAGAGTATGAGACCTCCCAGGCACAATATGAGGTGGCAGTGGAACAGCTGAATGCTGCCAAATATAATGTAAAGAGTGCCCAGGCCGCTTTGGAGGAGGCAAAAGAGAACCTTAGAAAGACAACGATATATGCGCCCATGACAGGTATAGTCTCAATGCTTGCCGTTGAAAAGGGTGAGAGGGTTGTAGGAACAAGCCAGATGGCCGGCACAGAGATGCTACGCATTGCAAACCTCAATGAGATGGAGGTACTTGTGGATGTCAATGAAAATGACATTATCAGATTGAGTCTGCAGGACACTGCATATATTGAGGTAGATGCCTATCCCAACAGAAAATTCAAAGGTATAGTAACACAAATAGCAAATTCAGCCAAGAATACAGCCGCATCCCTTTCTGACCAGGTGACCAATTTTGAGGTCAAGGTAAGCATACTTCCTGACTCATATACCGATCTGCAGGGGCAGAATTCCATTCCATTCCGTCCGGGAATGAGCGCATCTGTATCTATCCTTACCCAAATAAGCGAGAATGCACTCACTGTACCTTTGCAGGCCATTACCACAAGAGAAGGGCTTCTTGATACAATTCCCGACAATGGAATCTGTGAACAGGTATTCATATATGACAGAACCACATCACAAGTAAAAGTGACAAGAGTAAAAAGCGGCATACAGGATATGCAGCTTATTGAGATAACTGATGGCCTGACCGACAGTGTCGAGATTGTAACAGGCCCGTACAATGCAATAAGCCGGACCCTGAAGAACGGCTCCAAAGTTAAAGTAAAGGAGAAATAGAATGGAAAATATAATATTGCTGATTGAGACTGCTACAGAATCATGTTCGGTAGCTCTTGCAAAAGACCAGGAGATAATTGCAGAGAAATATATAAATGAGCCTAAAGCACATGCCACGCTCCTGGCCAGATATATCAAGGATATTTTGGAAGAGAACAACCTCTCCGTCAAGGATTGCAGTGCAATCGCAGTAAGTGAAGGGCCGGGATCGTATACAGGACTCAGAGTTGGAGTATCATGCGCCAAAGGACTTTGCTACGGAGCGGAAAAACCGCTGATAGGTGTCGGCACCCTTGCAGCCATTGCACAATGCGCACTTGACAACAAAGAGATTGCAAGCTCAATAGACGGGCTTCAAAAAACTATATTTTCCGCTACCGGCGAGAATTTGCCACTACTGATTGTTCCAATGATTGATGCCAGAAGAATGGAAGTATATACTGCAATCTTCAACTCAGAGGGGTACCAGCTTACTCCAACAGAGGCAAAGATTCTTGATGAGAAGAGTTTTTCAAAAGAACTTGAATCTTCTGTCGTACTCTTTACCGGCAATGGGGCAGAGAAATTCAAACCACTTATAAATCATCGCAATGCGATATTTGCGGAACAACTTCCGCATGCCACCGGCATGAGAGTGATTGCCAACAGTATGTACAATAAAAAAGAGTTCAAAGATTGTGCATACTTTGAACCCTTCTATCTTAAGGAATTTGTTGCCGGCAAGCCAAAAAAACTTCTGTAGCAACTCCTAATATGACAATTTGCCCAACTCCCTGTCGAGGGCAGCCTTGTCAAATATATTCTTGGCAACAATGTTGCCAGACTTGTCAAACAATATAAGTGTAGGCAACTGTGTAACTGCGTAGGTATTCAAAGCCACACACGCAGTTCCCCTTCCGTCACATACATTTATCCAAGGAAGAGCCTGTTCCTTTACAACTGTAGCCCATTGGGTTTTGTCAACATCAGCTGAGACCTGATAGATTTCAAGACCTTTAGGGTTGTATTTCGAGTAAAGCTCTTTCAAATCGTGGTTAAACATCTTCTGCTGGTCAATTGTACTTGTCCAGAAAACAAGTATGAAAGGCTTGCCCAACAATTCAGACATCTTTCTGTTCTGGCCCTTTGTGTCGGCCATTTCAATCTCAGGAAATGCCAGTTCTCCGGCCAAGGTAAGTTTGTTGTTGAACTCAAAGGCTTTCTGGTATTTGTCAACCTCCTCCTTAAGAGCCCTTACATATTTTGAATTTGGCAACGACTGCTTCAATGAATCATGGATACTTCTGAAATAAACCAGATCATGGACATCTCCAAACAGAGGAAGTTCATCGGAGAATCGTTGATACAGCAGCATTATGTTTGACAATGAAGCAGGTTGTTTCATCATCTGGGCCAATGCGCCACGTTTGTAGTTTACAAAGAATTTGCTCAACTCCACCTGAATCTCTTTGATTCTCTCTGTATCGTTTTTCTCAAGAGCATCAGCTATCTCAGTAGAGAAGGCATCAAACTTTGCCGAGGCATCATAGATTGTCTTTTCTATCTCAATGAGTCTGGATGTCTCATCAGATCCGGTAACGGTCAAACCGCCGCCAAGAGTATCTACAGAGACCTTTACCCTGTCACCGCCTTTCAAAAGAAGTGATGCCAATCTTTTCTGGTTATATGACAGATAAAAGAAATCCGGATCATCTGCCTTTACATTTACTTTTCCTTTTGCATTGCCATTTGCATCAAGATCCAAAGTGTCTACAATTGCAATTGTATTGACCTGAAGTTTTGACAACACAACCTCCTTGCCACCGGCACCGGGAACATTAAGCTCTATTACAGCATTCTCATTAGAAGAGCAGGATGCCAAAACAGAGGCAGCCGCCGCAACCAAAATTGTTCTTAGTTTCATATTATTGATGTTAGGTTCTTTTTACAAATTTTTGAATGCATCTGAAATCTTTTCAGTAACCTCGACAAACTGCTCAGGCGTAAGCTTCACCTTCTCCTTTCCAAAATCAAGATCAGCCTCTGACTGTAGCGGAACAAGATGTATATGTGCATGGGGAACCTCCATTCCCAACACCGCAACACCAACCCTTTTGCAAGGAACCGCAGCTCCAACAGCTTTTGCCACCTTTTGAGCAAATGCCCACAAACCTATAAATTCAGGGCTCTCCAAATCAAAGATATAATCGACCTCCCTCTTTGGAATAACCAAAGTATGCCCTGTTGCCAAAGGATTTATATCCAAAAAAGCATAATAATTTTCATCCTCCGCCACTTTGTAGGAAGGAATTTCGCCATTGACGATCCTGGTAAAAATTGATGCCATAACTAGATTGATATGTCAATGATTTCAAAATTGATGATGCCGCTTGGTACCTGAACAGCCACCACATCACCCTTTTTCTTTCCAATAAGGGCCTTGCCTATAGGTGTTGCTGCAGCAAGCTTGCCCTCCTTGATGTTTGCCTCGCTCTCCCCTACCAATGTATACTCTACAATTGCATTGGTCTTAAGATTCTTTATCTTTACCTTATTGAGCATCTGCACCTGGTCTGTATTGATCTTTGACTCATCAATGATTCTGGCATTGGCTATAAGATCCTGCAACTGTGAAATCTTCAACTCGCACAAACCCTGAGCCTCACGCGCCGCATCATATTCTGCATTCTCAGACAAATCTCCTTTATCTCTGGCCTCAGCAATCTGTTTTGATATTGAAGGCCTCTCTACTGAAACAAGCTGGGCAAGTTCTGCCTTCAGCTTTTCCAATCCTTCTGCTGTTAAATAATGTATTTTTGACATAATATATAAAATTAAAAAGAATCCCGATTCTGTCGGGACCCTTTGATGCAAAGGTAACAATAATTATCCAAAACAAAAATGATTGACTTTTGTTTTGTCTATTTTGTACTATGATAGCATCTCAAATGTTGAGACTCTGTCTTTTTCCAGCTGCTCCTTCAACATTTCAAGAGACGTGAACTTCTTCTCATCCCTTATTTTTCCAACAAATTTTATTTTAAGGTCAAGACCATAAATATCTTCATTGAAATTGAGGATATATGTCTCAATTGTTCTTTCATTGCTGTCAGCTACAGTCGGACGTGTGCCTATATTGCACATTCCCATATAGCTTTTGCCAAACACCTCTGCCCATACTGCATACACACCGTTTCCAGGCACTACCTTCAACGGATTGTAGAGTTTCATGTTTGCTGTGGGGAAACCTATTGTCCTGCCCAATCTCTGTCCTGATACAACCACACCATTCAATTCATAGTTATAACCAAGAAAATCATTTGCAGAAGTAATATCCCCGACAGTCAGCAGATTCCTTACTTTTGTTGAGCTTATTATGTTGTCATCTATAAGGAACTCCTCCACCCTCACCACATTTATACCGAGAGATCGGGCCGTCTCCATCATCTCCTTTTGGGACTGGTTGGCATTGCTGCCCAATCTGTGATCATAACCTATAATGAGAGTTGACACATCGTATTTCTGCTTCAAATAGATGTCCAGGAACTCCTTTGTTGACAATTTGCTGAATTCGCGGGAAAAGGGAATGGTTATGAATTTGTCTACTCCCAGATCCTTTACAAGTCTCTCCTTTTCATCCAGCGAATTCAATAGTCTGAGGTTGCAGGCATCCTGCTGCAGCACATTGCGCGGATGGGGCCAGAATGTAATTACTGCACTCTCCTTGCCCTCATCCGCTGCAACTCTGCATAACTCAGACAACACCTTTCTGTGTCCCTTATGGACACCATCAAAAAATCCGGTAGCTGCTACAACCATTTTACCAATTCAAAATCCTGTCTGTGAGGTAGCAAATCGTGTTTTGCATACATTCTTGCTGCAATCTGGAATGCACCTGTCTTGTCAGGAACGATCTTGCACACATATGTGGCAACACCATTTTCATACTCTTTCAATGTGTATGGGAATACCTCCTTGATGCGTAGTCTTCCCTTCTTGTTGTACTCAGCAAGCAAAATCTCTATGCCTATATCCTGAGGATTGATCTCATTGCCTATAGCAACTGTCAATGTTGCCTCATAATTATTGCCCAATACCAAAGCACCAGAGACATTGCTGATGGTTGAATTGCTCAAAATTTCAACTTTTGACCACTCCCTGCGCATCTTTTTCTTCCATGTAGAGATTGTTCTTGCCATAGCATAGTCATTCTCTATCATCTTATTGTAGCGCAATGCCATTGGAGTGTAGAACTTGTTGAAGTAGTCTGTCATCATTCTGTTTGTAGTGAAATCACAGGCAACCTCAGCCACACAGTTCTTGATAGTCTCAATCCAGGTATTTGAAATACCCTTAGAGTTCTTGTCATAATATTTTGGAGCAATGTCACTCTCAAAAATATGATAGATTGTAGCTGCATCCAACTCATCCTGGAAGTTCTGGTCGTCATAGGTACGCTCCATCTGTAGAGCCCAACCGGCGCCCTCCTTGTAGCCTTCAACCCACCATCCGTCAAGTACTGAGAAGTGCATTACACCATTCATTACAGCCTTCTCGCCACTTGTACCTGAAGCCTCAAGCGGCCTTGTTGGGTTGTTCATCCAAATGTCCACACCCTGAACAAGATATTTGGCCAAAGTAATGTCGTAGTTTGGAACAAATACAATCTTTCCGATGAACTGAGGCATCTTAGATATCTCTACAATACGTTTAATAAGATCCTGACCAGCCTTGTCTGCCGGATGGGCCTTTCCTGCAAAGATAAACTGAATAGGACGCTCAGGATTGTTAATGATTGAATCCAATGTATCCAAATCCCTGAACAACAGATGAGCACGTTTGTATGTTGCAAATCTTCTTGCAAAACCTACTGTAAGGATGTCATCCCTAAGTGTATTCTTGATCTCAACAATATGATGTGGAGAGTAGTGGTTTGCAATTGCAGGGTCAGACAGACACTCTTTTACCTTGTCAATCAATTTTGTCTTGAGAGTACATCTGATCTTCCAGATCTCCTCATTGCTGACCTTACGTATTCCGCTGAAACAGCTTCTGTCATAGTGATGGCTTGCAAATGCATCACCAAATACCTTTGCATGTACCTCTTTCCACTCAGGAGCAGTCCATGTAGGATAGTGAACACCATTGGTCACATAGCTAACATGCAACTCCTCAGGAAGATAACCAGGCCACAAATATGCAAGAATATCCTGGCTTACCTTGCCGTGCAACCAGCTTACACCATTAACCTCCTGCGACAAGTTTGCTGCAAGGTTACTCATTGAGAACTTCTCATTATTGTTATATGGATCTACCATACCCAAAGACATGAGTGTATGCCAGTCAATTTTCAATTTCTCAGCAAAATGGCCGATATACTTGCCCAACATATCTGTACTGAAAGCATCGTGACCTGCAGGTACAGGTGTATGGGTTGTAAACAATGATGAAGAGCGTACAATCTCTATTGACTCTGTGAAAGAGAGGCCTTTCTCCTGAATATACTCCCTCAATCTCTCAAGTCCGATGAAAGCGGCATGCCCCTCATTGCAATGGTATATCTCTGAATGGATACCCATTGTACGCAAAGCCCTGATACCACCTACACCCAACAATAGCTCCTGTTTCAATCTGTTCTCCCAGTCGCCACCATACAACTGATGGGTAATTCCTCTGTCTTCGTAGATATTCTCATCTATATCAGTATCCAAAAGATAAAGGGTGATTCTACCCACCTCAACCTTCCAGATTCTTGCATAAAGTGTTCTGCCAGGGAAAGCGACAGTTATAGTAAGCCAATTGCCCTTGTCATCCATTACTGGAGTTGCAGGAGTCTTTGAAAAGTCCTGCGGATCGTAGTTGGCAACCTGGTCTCCTTGTGCAGAAAGTTTCTGTGTAAAGTATCCGTGCTTATACAGGAAGCCCACAGCATTCATCTTCACATTCATATCACTTGCCTCTTTCAAATAGTCACCGGCAAGGATACCCAAACCTCCTGAGTAGATCTTCAACGATGTATCGAGGCCATACTCCATACAGAAATATGATATGCTTTGACCTTTTGCCTCCTTCTTGTGAGACATATACTCCTCGAACTCTGCATAGACTTCATCAAGTTTACCGATAAAGTTTTGATCTTTAGCAAGTTGGTTATATCTGTTCAAATCAATAAGATCCAACATTGCAATAGGATTGCCGTTTGATAGTACCCATAGTTCAGGATCTGCCATCTTGAAAAGATCAATGGCACTCTGATTCCAACACCACCAAAGATTTTTTGACAATATATCCAAATTCTCCAATCTTTCCGGAAGCTTCTTATTAATTAGCATATTACGCCAGGTTGGATTGTTAACCTTGAACCTGTTGTAACTCTGTATTACCTCCTCCTTGTACTCCGAAAATTCTCCGTTCATTTAATACCTCTCTTTTAAATTAATTAATATTGTTTATCTTAATCTTTTATCTCGCTATATAAAACCTTTAAAATCTGTCCTGGGCCCTAAACCGCCAGGACAGATTTTAAAAACACCTTCCATTTAACTGTACTATTTTGAAGATTTTCCTTTTTTAGCGGCAGTTGCCTTGTCAACCCTCAACTGGAAATCGCTGAAAGCATTCATGTAGTTGATGAATGCCTCGTATGGTGTATCGTATGGGTTAAAGTACTTATGTACCGCACCATCCGAGAAAAATTTTGTACACATATAATAGAAATGGTCACTCTCCTGCAATTTTCTGTAATCAGAGATAAGGGCCTCGTCTTTTGTAGCCATGACCTGTTTCTCCATTGAATATAATTTGTGGAAAGCTTCATTTTGAAGTTCATTTCCTATCCATGCACTTGTATCACGCTCCTCATCTGCCCAAGAAATTGCAAACGGCACATGTAGCGGTGCTACAGGCTGATGTTTCTGAGCAACCTCTGAAGGGGTGCGGAACTTCAAGTTTGTATTCTCAAGTACAGCACCTGGCAAAGCCCTCATGAATTCAAAGATACCTGTAGAGTGTCTCTGATGCTCACCGAATGTCTCATAATCCATAAACAGGTTAATAACCTCGTCATTTACACAAGCTTCATTCAGCCATTGGGCATATTTGTCACTGGTAAGCGGCCAGTTTGGATTGCTTCTGTCAGAGAAACGGAATGCAATATCATCGCTCAAGTTGAAGTTCTTCAAAAGAAGTTTCATTTTAGGATTGATTGCATTTGTGTACAGATAGTTAGGGCTCTTCCATCCAAGAATGTGTTTGGCACCCTCTGTAAGCATCACGTTATAACCCATATCTGCCACCTGAGCTCCAATCTGGTCAGAATATATCAACTCAGTATTTCTAAATGCTTTTGGAGTAACACCAAAGTGTTTTTTGATAGCAGCAGCATGGGCCTTCACCTGAGCCTTGAACTCCTTCTCTGAAGCCAAAGAGGCCAAGGTGTGCGAATATGTCTCTGCCAAAAACTCTACGCATTTGGTTGCAGCAAGCTTCTTGAAACTCTCCAATACCTCAGGAGCATACTTCTCAAACTGCTCCAATGCTACACCTGAAATTGAATATGCAATCTTGAACTCTCCTTTATACTTGTCGATAAGTTCCAACATAAGTGAGTTCATCGGAAGATAGCATCTCTCCGCAACTCTTTTTAGAATTGTTTTGTTAGCAAATTCATCAAAATACTGAGAATCATTTCCTATATCAAAAAAACGGTACAATCTTAGCCTGTCTGGTTGATGTACTTGGAAATAAAAACATAATGACTTGTCCATATCTTTTACTTATTTTATTCTAACTTAATACTACTCTCCGGCAATTGCCATTGAATAAACATCTTTGATTTTTAAAGCGGCATTTTCCCATTTCAAGGCATTAACCTCTTCAACGCCACATCTTATACTCATTTCTGACAGGCCAGGATATGCCAAAAGGCCATACATTGCATCAGCCATGGCATCAATATCCCAGAAATCAACCTTAATGGCATATTTGAGCACCTCAGCCACACCCGACTGTTTTGAGATGATTGTAGGCACGTTTGACTTCATTGCCTCAAGAGGAGATATACCAAACGGTTCAGATACCGAAGGCATAACATAAACATCAGAGTATGAGAACATCTTCTTCACATCTGCTCCTCTAAGGAAACCTGTAAAGTGGAACCTGTCAGCTATACCCAACTTTGCGACACGCCTGATTGAACGGTTCATAAGATCACCATTACCGGCCATCACGAATCTGGCGTTAGGCATACGTTTGAGCACCTTGGCAGCTGCCTCTATAAAATACTCAGGTCCCTTCTGGAAAGTGATACGGCCCAAGAATGTAACAATCTTGTCCTCAACACCCCTTCTTACGTCAACCTGCTGGAACTCATTAAAATCGACAGCATTATGTACTGTAATAACTTTTGAAGGGTCAATCCCGTATTTGTTTATAACAATATTTCTGGTAAGATTACTTACTGTAATCACCTTATCTGCCTCCAACATACCCATTCTCTCAATCTCAAATACACGGGTATCGATATTGTCGGCACTACCCCTATCAAAAGATGTGGCATGCACATGAATCACAAGAGGCTTGCCTGATATTCTCTTTGCTGCAATTCCGGCAGCGTATGTAAGCCAGTCATGTGCATGTATGACATCAAATGTATTCTCAGATGCAATTGTTGCAGCAACCATAGCATAGCTCGCAACCTCCTCCATAAGGTTTGCACCATATTTTCCTGAGAATTTGTATTTGGCACCATATTTCACCTTGAACTGTTCGTACTCAGATCTTTTTATCTCAGAACCATATTCTGAATAAAGTTGAGGATCTATATATGGAACAAGGTTAGAAGAAACCCTAAGAAAGTCAACTTTGTTCAAGAAAGTCTGCATATCACTCCAGGTCTGGGTAAACGGAACATCGCTCGCATTTACAATCTTTACGGCAGACTGATCCTCATCACCGGAAGCGGACGGCATCACAAACAGTATCTCGACATCATGTTTGGCCAATCCTTTGGTAAGGCCGTGGCAAGCGGTTCCCAAACCACCGGCAATATGAGGAGGAAATTCCCAACCGAACATTAAAACTTTCATTGCTATTTCTTTATTTTATTTAACAAATATTTTCCACGAATAATCTCTGCGACACTCACCGAAGAAGATATACATCCATGAGGTCTGTGAGAAGGGTCACCATCATAAAGTTCAGCAATTGAACCTACTCCGTGGATATTTATATCCTCCTCAAAGGCATTGAGCATATCTTTGGCCTGTTTTGCAAATGACTTTCCAACCAGTTTGAGCTGAGCCTCAATATATAGTCCCAACAACCATGGGAAGCTGCATCCATTATGGTGTGCCATGTCTCTATGGAACTGGTCACCCTCATAAACACCTTTATAAAGAGGATTCTTTGGAGACAATGTCCTAACTCCGCGTACTGTAAGAAGTTCCTTCTTGACAGCCTTCAACACCTCCATCTTCACATCATCCTCAATTGGAGAATATGGAAGAACCACCGCAACCAGCTGATTAGGACGGGTAAATATGTTTCTACCCCTTTCATCGCAGTAATCAGCAAGATGTCTTCGCTCTTCTACCCAGAAATAATTTGTATAATTATTCTTTATGCTCTGTATTGTCCTCTTCCAGGTAGCCTCAAGTTTGCCTTTGCCGAACTTCTTGTCCATCTCCACAGCAAAACAGAGTGCATTATACCAAAGTGCATTTGTCTCAACCTGATAACCTGCTCTCTCGGTCAAAGGTCTGCCGGTCACTTTGTCGCACACATTCATCCACGAGAGCGGAACACCATCTTTCTTGCACCATAGAAGTCCATTTTCATGAAGCATCACCTCATCTCTCTCACCATTACGGTAGGTGTCCAAAATGGCCACAAGATCCTTACCGTACTTTTTCCATACATACTCAGGTTTTGCCCCGAACTCAATATATTGCTGCAGTGTTCTGAAAAGCCACAACGGAAGGTCAGGTTCATTTCCAGCCTTGAATATGCGGTCTCTCTTTTCAGTAAGTATATTCTCAATTACAGTTTCAAAATGTTTTACATCACCGTCATTGAATAGTGTCAGGCCAGGAATTGCTATAAGCGAGTAGCGCAAATCCTCATAATCCCATGTGTAGCCTGCACATACACTATACTTGTTGTTCTGCTTAAGCACACACTGCTGGCCTGCAAGCTTCAGGCAATCCTCAAAACTGTTTCTTGAATTGTCCACTCTTTTTGCAACCTCATCATCAAAACGTTTCTTCAAGCTGCGAGTCTTGATTTCAGATGTGGATGCGGACAATATGATGCTTTCACCCTTCTTAATTGGAACTTCAAAATAACCGGGAACAAACAAATCCTCCTTGTCATCAAATCCCCTTCTGCTCTCCTCCTTATAAGTGATGCCATAGTACCAGTCAGGGTTTGCCACCCACTCTCCAGTCTTGTTCAATTGGAGATGTGTAGTTGGGAAACCGTCATACATCTTGAATGCAACACCATTCTGAACAGTTTCATACTTGGTATTGGCATCTGAATTTGCACTGGTAAGGGCATGTATGTTTCGATAAGCCAAGAAAGGTTTGATTCTAAGTTTTGTATCAGAGTGAGCATCCAAAAGTGTATATTTCACCAAAATTTCCTCTGTCTCTCTGACAAACATTATTGTTTTACTGAATATCATACCACCCACCCTGTATGTGATGGTAGAAGCATAATCCATCTCGAAATCTATGATGTACTTATGACCGCGAGGTTCATACACCTTTCCATAAGAGCTGATTCCAAGATTGAAAACCTGTCCGTGCTGCACCAATGATTCATGAAGAGTCGACAAAAGAATATGTCTCTCATTGCCGAAATTTTCAATTGGAACAACCAGCAGACCGTGATATTTTCGGGTATTGCAACCAACGATTGTGGTATTGATATAACCACCGGCCCTGTTTGTCAAAAGAATCTCTCTCTCCAAAGAATACTCAAGATTTACAAGTTCCTCTTTATTAAATTCCAAATAAGCCATTTTAACTATTTTTTTTACGGCGCAAATATAGTTTATTTTTTGCGCAAAACAAAAGCACTTCGTGAAGGCAAATAAAGTGACAAGAAATTATCATCTCCCTGAGGCATTGTGAAATGCACTGAGCGCCTGTTATTGCGTTCAAACCCGTTGAACTCTTTCCAGTCGGTATCAAGAATTATTTTGTATTCTCCGGGCTGAGCCTTCACAAAATAGTTTTCATACGAGTTGGTCGGGCTGAAATTGAATACGAAAATATAACCATTCCTCTCCATTACAAGAATCTGCTTATGTTCATCGTTGTATATGGATACCGGAGGTGCCGACAATATTTTTTTCTTTTTCAAGAAGCCAATCATAGCCTCCTCAAAAGACATAAGCTTCCCATATCTCAAGAAAGGACTCTCACTCAACGACCATTGGCGTCTTGCATACATATACGACCACTCATTTCCCTCCCTCGGAAAATCGATCCATTCAGGATGGCCGAACTCATTTCCCATAAATGTAAGATAGCCGTTGCCCGAAGTGGCGGCAGTAAGGAGCCTTATCATCTTGTGCAGGGCAATTCCCCTATCCACAACAAGACTTTGGGACTCCAGATTCATACTGGTATACATCTCCTTGTCCATAAGCCTGAAGATTATGGTCTTGTCACCAACCATAGCCTGGTCGTGACACTCCGCATAACTTATGGTCTTCTCATCTGCCCTTTTGTTTGTAAGCTCATACCACATATTGCATACATTCCAGTTCTCATCACTGACCTCCTTGATCCACTTGATCCAGTGGTCTGCAACACCCATACTCATTCTGAAGTCAAAACCTGTTCCATACTCCTCGATAGGAGCGGCAAGTCCTGGCATGCCACTCATATCCTCAGCCACAGTAAAGGCAGTAGGTTTGATCTCCTTGACAAGAATATTTGCAAGGCCCAGGTATGTAACCGCATCTTCATCAGTATTTCCGCTGAAATAGTCATCGTAAGTTGTAAAACATTTGCCAAGGCCATGGTCCCAATAGAGCATACTGGTTATGCCGTCAAAACGGAAACCGTCAAGGTTGTACTCCTCCATCCAGAACTTACAGTTACCCAAAAGGAACTGCAAGGTCTCATCCCGGCCATAATTGAAGCATCTTGTCCCCCATGCTGGATGATCTCCCTTTTCACCCTGATGAAAATAGGGATACCCGTTTGATCCGTCAATATTGCACAGACCCTCAAGTTCATTCTTCACTGCATGTGAATGTACTATATCCATAATTACCGCTATTCCCATTGAATGGGCAGTATCAACCAGCTCCTTAAACTCTTCCGGAGTACCGAAACGGGAACTCAATGCATAGAAATTTGAGACCTGATAGCCAAAGGAACCATAATATGGATGCTCCTGCAAAGCCATAATCTGCAATGTATTGTAACCCATTTTTGCAACATGGGGCAATACATTCCTTGTAAAGTGTTTAAACGAAGCAACAGCAAGCTCCTCACCGGCCATACCTATATGCACTTCGTATATGAGCGGATTTTCTATCTTTTTTGCAAACTTATGCTTCCATTTGTACCGCTCTTCCGGCTGCCATACCTGAGCGGCAAAAAGGTATGTCTTCTTATCTTGGACACACCTTGTAGCATAAGCCGGCAACCTCTCTCCATCACCGCCATTCCAGTAGACATGCCACTTGAACAGATCTCCATGACTAATCTTATCAAGAGGCAGTTTCAACTCCCAGTTTCCGCATCCTATATTCTGCATAAGATACTCGGGAAGCTGCTGCCATCCATTGAAATCACCAACAACATATATTGCAGTTGCATTTGGGGCATACTCTCTGAATACCCAACAGTCCGCCTCCCTATGAACACCATAGTACAGGTGGTTATTGATTGCATCCTTAAGTTTTCTGCCATAACCGGCCAACTCGTTCCTTCTGATGACCAAGCGCATGTACCGGTTTGTAATCTGCTTTTTAAAAGGCTCCAAATATGCGTCGTTATCAAATATCATAACAGTAGTTTTAGTCCAACAATGATTCAAAATTCTCTTTATACCCCTTAAGTTCCTTCTTACAGTACTCAATGAGTGAGACCGCCTCCTTGAGGCATCCTTCAACCTGGTCAAGAGAGGTATCGCTACTCTCCAGCTTTTTTACTATCTCCTCCAGACGCGCATAAGCGCTGTCATAGCTCATATCTTTCATAACCTCTATTTTTCAAAAATTTTCCTGACAACAAAATCCAGCTCAACAACACCATCCTTCATGAAAAGTTTCATTTTTCCCTCTGGCGGAATATCCTCAACAGAGACCATACGCCGGCCATTTTCATCCGCTACCATTACAAATCCATGTTCAAGGAGCTGCTGCGGATCCATTGCCTTTATCTTGAATTCTACAAAGTTAAGTTTATTCTCCTTATCAGCTATCAACATTCTGCAAGAATTTTTCAATCTGTCGGAGAATCTTGCAAGTTTTCCCTCCTCTTCTGCAATCATCCCATTGAGTGCAATCCTGCATCTGTTATAGAGTGCCTCAAGCCTCGCAGCCTGCTCCATATAGAGACCAATAATAAAATCAGCTACGGCCGTAGGGGTCTTGCAAGAGGTATGGGCCACCATATCAACAACGTGATAATCATGATCATGCCCCACACCAACAAGTACAGGCAACGGAAACTGCGCTATATTGAGTGCAAGTTCATAATCATCATAACATGCCAGTTCCAATGCGCTTCCACCACCTCGCACAATCACCACAGCATCATATATCACGCCTCCCGACAGCTCTCTATCCACCGCCTCCAATGCCTCTATGATTCCCTGAGGAGCATCTGCGCCCTGCATCGGTGCGGCAAAAAGCTCTGTAAAGATTGACACCCCGCTCTCCTCTTCAGAAATATGCTTCATAAAATCCCTATAACCGGCGGCAGAGGGCGAGGAGATTACAGCCAGCCGTCGGGGAAGCAACGGCAACTGCAGCTGGGCATTAACCCCGAACATCCCCTCTTTCTCCAGTCTGTCTATCACACGCCGGCGTTCAAGTTCAAACTCACCTATTGTATAAGAGGGGTCTATATCAAGTATGTTCAATGAGAGTCCGTATACTGCAGAATATTGCACCTGAACCTTCACAAGAATATGCATTCCCACGGAGAGCGGCACTCCAGCTGTGGTTGTAAAATAGGGAATAAGCAATGAGGCAGCCCTGCTCCATATTGTTGCACGTGCCTTAGCCGCTATGGTTTTGCCCTCCTGATCATAGTCTACCAGTTCAATATACCAATGTCCGTTCGGATTGCCCTTCAACTCCCCAATTTCAGCCGTCACCCAAACCGACCCAGCCACCGCTTCATCCACTGCGCTTTTCAACCTTTGCTGCAGTTGGCATAATGAAATCTTATCTTCCATCTTTTTTCCCAAAAATTTCTTAAAATTACAATTAATTTCGCATATCTTTAGTAGATTTGCAGTAAAATTTGAGAAATGAGGATAACCAAAGCAGTATTTGCTGGCAGCAGTGAGAAATTGGGCGACAGACCTAAGGCCAGATTGCATGAGTTTGCCTTCATCGGAAGGTCAAATGTGGGCAAATCGTCGCTCATAAACACCTTATGCGGTGTAAGCAAGTTGGCAAAAACATCTGCCACACCAGGCAAAACACTGCTTATCAACCACTTCTTGATAAACGACTCCTGGTATCTTGTAGATCTGCCAGGTTATGGATATGCCAAAATTTCACAAAAAGGCAGGGAGAGGCTTACCAATATGATCAACACCTATGTGGGCAAGTCAGAAGAACTTGCCATATTGTTTGTGCTTCTTGACTCCCGTCTGCCCATACAGAAGATAGACCTTGAATTTCTTATGGCGTTGGGTGAAGCCCAGGTGCCTTTTGCGATCATCTTCACAAAAGGTGACAAACTTGGCAAAACCGCCTTGGCAAACCAGATTGAAAAGAACAAGAAGACACTGCTGGAGTATTGGGAGGAGCTTCCGCCCGTATTTGTAACCTCATCTGAGAACGGTTTGGGCAAAGAGGAGGTTCTCGACTACATCGGAGAGGTTCTTCAGATACTCAAAGAGAACAAGTAAAGACAAACACACTTAAACACTATAATAAACGCTATGGATCACACTCATACCATTAAAGTATTTTCATGCAGAGGATCGAGACCTATTGCTGAAAAGATTGCACAATCTCTAAAAATGGAGTTGGGAAAATCAGAAGTTACAGTATTCAGTGACGGAGAGTTCCAACCTGCCTTCAATGAGAGTGTCAGAGGTGCAACTGTATTTATCGTACAATCCACTTATCCGCCTGTAGAGAACCTTTTTGAGCTTCTTCTTATGATTGATGCAGCAAAAAGAGCTTCTGCATATAAGGTAATTGCTGTAATGCCTTATTTCGGTTGGGCAAGACAAGATAGAAAAGACCGTCCAAGAGTATCAATCGGAGCCAAGATGGTTGCCAACATGCTTGGTGCCGCAGGTTGCGACAGAGTGATGACTGTTGACCTTCACGCAGACCAGATTCAAGGTTTCTTCGATTTTCCTGTGGACCACATCTATGCAAGCTCCATCTTCCTTCCATACTTGAGAAGCCTCAATATGGAGAACATCTCTATTGCAGCTCCTGATATGGGTGGTGCAAAGAGAGCAAATGCATATTCACGCATCCTCGGATGTCCGCTTATCGTTTGCCACAAATCAAGGGAGAGGGCAAATGTTGTTGGTTCAATGACTGCCATCGGTGATGTTGAAGGAAGAAATATCATTATTATTGATGATATGGTTGACACTGCAGGAACTCTTACCAAAGCTGCCAACATGCTTATGGAGAAGGGTGCACTTTCAGTAAGGGCTTTGGCAACACACGCAGTATTGTCTGGAGCTGCCTATGAGAACATTGCAAACTCTCAATTGGCAGAACTTATTGTTACAGATACCATTCCTTTGCGTCCGGGTCCAGATTCAGACACTTCAAAAATCAAGGTTATTTCAATTGCAGAGTTGATTGGTGATGTAATTGACAAAGTTTACAACTACAAATCAATTACTCCAACTTTCGTATTCTAATGATAAAATGAATCCAGAGAAGGTGACTATTCTTGCTTTTAGTCACCTTCTTTTGGTTTAAAAGAGGCTGTCTGATGATTTCCAGTGAGTTAAAAATAGAAGATGTGCATAACCGGCTTGTTGAAGGAATTCTCGGGTTCTTCAATGCCAACGGACGCCGTAAGGCTGTCATAGGATTGTCTGGCGGAATTGATTCGGCCGTTGTTGCCGTTCTGGCTGTAAAGGCCCTTGGCAAAGAGAATGTCCATGCCTTGCTTATGCCGAGTGAGTTCTCCACACTACACTCAATACAGGATGCCGTTGATATGGCAGACAATCTTGACATTGAGTACCACATAATTCCTATAAGCACAATATTCAAGAAATTCATGAAGGAGCTGCAACCCATTTTTGGCAGGGATAACCAATGGAATGTGGCCGAGGAGCATCTGCAGACAAGAATCAGAGGAACACTTCTTATGGCGTATGCCAACAAATTCAATGCACTGCTTCTCAATACGACAAACAAGAGCGAATTGAGTGTGGGATACGGCACTTTATATGGTGATTTGTCGGGAGCCGTAATGGTATTGGGAGACCTGTATAAAAGTGAGGTCTATGAGATGGCCGATTACATCAACAGCATTTCTCCCCTTATACCAAAATCCACACTTACCAAAGCTCCATCAGACGAGTTGAGATACGAACAGAAAGACAATGACTTTCTTCCTGACTACTCATATCTTGATCCGCTTCTGCACGCACTTAATGAGGAGGAAAAGGGATTTGAAGAGCTTGCAGTTGCCGGATATGACAGAGAACTTCTTACAAAGATCACATCACTCAGAGAGAGGTCCAAAATAAAGCTGCTGCAGGCACCCCCTCTACTGAACATTAGCAGCAAGCCACTTGTTCATGAATCAAAATATCTACTATAGTTTAAAGGAAAAATAGAATGAAACTGGTATTATTATGCATCATACTTGTAGGAATCTGCGTATTTCTGCTCTGCTTCAATATTATCTTCAGAAAGGACGGCAAATTTCCAGATACAGAAATAGAACACAACAAGGAGATGCGCAAGAGAGGAATACAATGTGCAAAAATTGAGGAAAAGAGACTTTGGGGCAAGAAAAACAGAAAAAAAGGTTCGCAAAACGCAGTGGAATGCAACAATGACTGCGGAAGTTGTGGAGCCGGATGCGAATAATGTACCTCAGAATAGCCGTTTTACCTTTCCAGCTGCAATCATACCCCATCTTAAAATGCGCCATACCAGCAGTTCCACGCTATAGATGGCACTCTTTGGTGCTTTAGCCTTTGCTGTACCGTTATTGCATCTGTATATCTCAGCAACCCTGCCAACCACATCTGATGGCAGGCAATCTTCTCCTCTTCCAAAAACATTGTCACCTCTCAACACTATACGGCCTGTTGGTTTGTCAAAAGATGTTACCCTATGTAGCACATGCATTCCCTTATATCTGAAGAGCAATATATCACCTTTGACTATGCTCTGCGGATTGCATGGCTCAAGCTTCACCTCATCCTTGCCGTTACGCAAAAGGGGCATCATGGAAAAGCCGTTGACAGTAAAACGTACGCTCCGTCCTGCTGCAATCTCCTCTTCAACCCACGTAAAAAATATATTGTTGGGAACAACCCTCTTTGATGTGCTCTCCATAACTCACACTACCTCCCGAAAATCGTTTCACAAGAGAGTTGCGCAGCAGCATAATCAGGCAGACATCCCATTCTGTATACCGGCACAGACTCAAGAAGTTTTCCTATGGTTGAACTTATACCGTCATACAACAATGCATCATAAGCAAAATCGGGAGGAGATGACGGATGCACCGCGCCATACGCATGGAGCAGCGGCAATCTTTCAATTCTGTTGAATGGAGCCTGATATAACCTGACAATGGCTGCCAATGGATACCTCTCCTGCTTGTAGCAAGGGGTCTTGCCACTCCACGGCGATCCGTAGACATATACACTACCATCTTCGATCCTCAATATAGGACTGTCATCGTTTAAGAGTGTTGCTCCAGGTATTGATTCACGCCACATACGTGTATGCGTACTTTTACCTGTTCCGCTCTCGCCAAGGAATAGTACCGCCTTGCCATCATATACAATACAGCTGCTATGTATTGCTATTGCATTGCTTCCCGACAGCATTACACCAAATCCTATCCACAAGGCAAACCTCAGCATCTGCGGCATAAGTGAACCGCAGACCACAGCCCTGCCCTCATCGCAGCTGACCTGCATAAACAGTTCATCTCCATTCTCATGCCTCATTTTCTGAAAATAGCGGCCGGTTTCATCTGTAGAGTAGAATTCACTTACAACACCATCATTCTCAGAAGAATAAAGTAATTCACCTGTGATTTCTCCAAAATCCTTGCCACCATAAGAAAAAGTTATCAAAGCCGCCTCTTCCAGCTCCGATCTCTCTTCAAAAACGGCGAAACTTCCAAGCCCTGCCAGGCCATTTACAAGATCATTACCCTGAACATCAACAATGTATCCGCCTATACGAAATCTCTTTGACTCCATTGAATCCACAAACATATCTATTATCACTCAATTTCCACAACTCTGTCACAGAACTTAAGGGAGCTCTCCCTATGCGCTATGGACAATATCGTCAAATCTCCACAACTCTTCCTCAACTGCAACAGCATATTATTTATCTCCAGCTCAGTACCATTATCAAGAGCAGATGTTGCCTCATCAAGAAGCAGCACATTCACTCTCCTGTAAATGGCACGTGCAATTCCTATTCTCTGTCTCTGCCCTCCCGACAATCTCTTGCCCTCCTCGCTCATATTTGTATCAATTCCGTCGGGCAAGCTCTCCACCCACTCCCTGAGGCAGACTTTGTCGAGCACCTCTTCAATCCTCTTCCGGTCAATCTCAGTCTCCCCCAGCGCAATATTTTCCGCCAACGTACCATAAAATATGAATACATCCTGGGATACATACCCGACCTGACTCAACCACTGCTGGCGGTTGCCCTCATGCAACGGTGTGCCATCTATCCTTACCTCTCCACTCTGGGGTGAAATGAAGCCCAACAGAAGATTGAACAGGGTTGTCTTGCCTACTCCACTGTACCCCTTGAAACCGACAAACTCGCCACTGTTCACAATGCAGTTGAAATCATTGAAGAGAGGATCTCCGTCGGGAAAAGAGTAGTAGATTGATGCAAACTCTATCTTGTCTGAGAATGGCCGTTCGAATGATTTGTCCGGTTCTTCAGCTATAGAAGCCGGATTATTGGCAAAGCTATTCTCTCCATTTTTATCTGAATTTAGGGCAGCCTCTATAATATCGAGGCAATAAGAGGCATTCTCAAGCTGGGCATAACCGGTCATTATACTGCGTATTGCCGGCAAAAGCCTGAACGATGCCACTGCAAAAAGGCCTACCAGCAACGACACATCGCCGCTGCGTGTCACAACCAGCAGCACCAGACCAATCACTATGGCCAACTCTCCCAAAAAGAGCGGAATCCGCATCAGTGTATCCATCTGCAGCCTGTTGGTTGCTATTTTGTCAAGACCTGTCTTGAACATCTCCTGTGCATACGGAAATGCTCCGCTCACCTGCAGGTCGGCATACCCCTTGAACGTATCCATTACAACCCGGCTCTGGTCACGCTTTGCCTTGACATCCTCTTTTCCTATTGCCTTGACCCTCTTTCTTACACCAAGGACATATATGAGAAGAAAGGGCGTAAAACTGCATAGAAGTATTAAAGATGTCTTAAAATCATAAATGGCAAGAGCTGTAGCCACCAATATCAACAGCATTGAATCACTCGCCATCTTCAAAAGCGAAGGCAACACATTCTGGCTGAATATGAATGATATATAGTTGGTATCGTGGGAAAGTCTGTTGGAACCCTCACCCTTAATGAAAAGCAAGCCCCGTCTGAAATAGCTGGTGTAAAGGGCCAGGCTCAACCTCTTGTAGATTGAGAGCATATATCTGTTCTGGAATCTTGAAAAGAGTATGCCCACTGTACTTTTGAGTATTATCAATGCCACAGCCAATAGTGAAAAGAGGAGTGCTGCCCTGCTGTTTTCTCCCCCTTTAAGGAGCCAATAGAGAACCGGAAGCAAGGATGCCAGACTTACAAAATCCAGCAAAGTCGTAAAAAAGAGAGCAGCAGCGACACGTACTCCGCCTTTACGTTCCCTTTTGTCAAGCAATTTGTATATTCTTCCGAAGAGCTGCATTGTTTATGGCTATTATTTTTTGGCAATTATACCTTTTTGGGATCATTTTGTTTTGAAGATAAGCATAGGTTCCTTTACATGGGCTACTACAGATTTCCATATTCCCGACAGCAGAGAGGTTCTTATTACCTCATTGACCAATCTGTATCTGTGAATAAGTCTGCGTGTCTTGTATATCAATATCCTGAACCTGCCTTTAAACGGAATTTCATTCTCATACTCCGGACAGATCATCTCTTTCAACATCTTTCCGGCAAGAGCCTTTGCACTCTCCATATCAACTGCACCGTCTGCAAAGCAGCCGCCATTTACGCCGGAATCAGTACCCAACAAAGTATCACTAAGTACCGACAAAGCAGCAATTCCTTTAAGGAAATGCTTATCATCTATCTCACCCGGCCACTCTTTCAAGGCCCCGGCCTGCAACAGCACTGCCCAGTCGCACAAATGGTGCAATGTAAGCCCGCAGCCATAATGCTGGAATGCATGGAAGGGAACAAAGATCGAATTGAATGCCAATGATGGAACAAGTATACTCCGGCTGCACCCTTGCAACATCACCTCTTTTGGATTGATGTTCCGTCTCAAAAATAGATCAAGCACCTCACCATACTTGTAGTGCTGCACGTTAAGGAAAAATTTATGGTTCTCAATGGGAATATGTCTGTAATTGAAGTTGCTGTGCTTGTATGAGTGCATCTGAACCTCTATTCCCTCTTTGCGCATAAGTTCATCAGCCAGTTCATTGGCCCTGCGGTCTCTCTTTCTGGCAACCGATTCGCAATCTCCACTCTCCTTTGAACAAGGGGCCTCTTTGGATGACCGTTCATAAATTCCGGCTGCTCGCTCCAGATTTTCAAGGGCAAATGTGTATATGTCAATATCACCGCCCTCACGGTGCTGTGGCTTAGGATAATATGATGACAACCCTACACCCTTCAGCTGTACAGTTGCTATGCCGTTGCTTCTGTAGAATGAACTGAGCTCTTCTATCACGCTACAATACAAAGCATAACGCTTTTCATACCTCTCAACAGCCATTGCCCAAGGGATCTTGACGCTCAATGGAGGCTGCTGCTCTTTAGGCAACTTCATAACGCCATCCCAGGCCAATGCCATAACACCCTGCTTGCAGGCCAAACCATAACAGAGGCTCCACTCCTTTGCAGAGACTCCGTCAAACCGGCCTTCGGCAAGACCGCTCACCTCTCCATACCCGAATCCGAGCCTGAGCAGTGCAAAAAGCAACTTTTCACTTCTATTCAAATTAAAACCGTCCATAAAGCAATCAGAGACCAACCTGCCATTTGCCTGCTACGAGATTACACCGCAATTTTTCAGGGATTCAACCCACTTGCCGGCATCCTTCATGGCAAGATCATTGTCAATTCCATACTCATCAACAAGAGCCTGTGCAGCATCCTCCACCTCAAACTCCCTTGCCTCCATAGCTTTGTAAAGATACTTGGCTGTTGAATTCAATGAAATTATACGTGTCAGGTCTGTACCCACCTTACCTTGGTTAACAATAATGCACTCACCTGCCACCTCTCTCAATTTATATTTCGGATCTATTTTCATAAGCACTTAAATTACACCCCCAAAGGTAATAAAAAAAGAGGAAACGGCATGTAAACTTGTACGTTCAGCCATTTCCTCCTGCTTTTACAAAAGGTAGTATCTTTATCTGATTACTCCGTAGGATAAGAGTAAACAGCATAACGACTATCTATACCGGTACTCTTTGTGCTTAAAATATCGTATGCAGCCTTGGTTACCTTAACTGGAATTGGTTTTGAAGTTGCATTTTTCCCTAATGCATGGAACATTTGGCCGAAATTGGTCACATTGCTTACGTTAAAAGATGTCAAATCAAGAGATTCAAGACTGTTGCAGGATATGAACATATAATACATATTGGTTACCCTTTTTGTATCAAAGTTGCTTATAATAAGTGATTGAAGATTATTGCAACCTTGAAACATACCGCTCATATCGGTAACTCTTTCCGTGTTAAATTTACTTAAATCAAGTGATTGAAGACCTGTACAACCATCAAACATATACTTCATATTCAATGCATAACCTGTTTCAAACTTGCTTAAATCAAGAGATGTAAGGCTACTGCATCCCCTGAACATTTGATTCATATGAACAACTTTGTCCGTCTTAAAACTATTCAAATTAAGAGATCTAAGACTTTCGCATCCAGCGAACATTGACTCCATGTCAACAACATTATTCGTGTTGAAATTGCTTAAATTAAGGGATGTGAGGATGCTGCAATAACAGAACATCAAACTCATGTCAACAACATTAATAGTACTGAACTTTCCTGTTAAATCAAGAGATTCCAAGCTGTTGCAATTATAGAACATCCAGCTCATATCTGTGACTTTCTCCGTATTGTAATGGCGCAAATCAAGTTTTTCAAGGTACTTGACATTGGCAAACATGTTCGACATATTTGTGACATTATCTGTTTCAAAGCTGCTCAAATCAAGTTTATCAAGATTTTCGCAACTATAAAACATACCGAACATATTTGTTACGTTCTTAGTGTTAAAACTGCTTAAATCGAGAGTAAAGATACTTTTACAACTACTAAACATATTGGACATATTGGTAACGTTAGATGTGTTAATACAGTCATTGAAATATATATCAATAATCTCATCAAAGTTACTGAACATACCTGAGCAATCCTGGTTGAACACAAACTCTTTGGCGGCTGTATGAATCTCAAGGGTGCTGGCATTTACTTTAATGTAAGCCCTGGTGCCAGTTCCTATTTCTGTAGCTCCGGAGAGGTTTTCTCTGCTGTTTGCAACAAATTTAATCTCTATAATCTTGGTCGCCCCAGTAATGCCAGAGTAAACATCTTTTCGGAATGTATATCCATTTGGCAGATAACAGGCAGCAGGTATCTCTTCAAAGTTGCTGCTGCTTTTGGTTATGTTGTAGAGGTTGCCTGAGGTGATTGTGTTGTTGCCAAGTGTGGTCTTGTAGGTGGTCTCTCCGGCAGTGGCATAGATGGCACAGTTCTTTACCTCTTTGCCTGTTGCAGGTATTGCAAAGTATGCAGTTGCCTGGCCGTCGGCATCAGCTGTAATGCCTTCCGCTGAGATTATGTTTGAACCTGAAAGCAGACCTTCGGCATAGAGCTCCACATTTACACTCTTGCTCTTGAATGCCTCGTTTGTGAGGGACATTTTGATTATGGCCGAGTTGTGGTTGAACTTGAGGTTCAATCCAGTGGTTGACTGGTTGGCAGTCACAT
>JAEIGA010001850.1_pt1 | contig 33642 bp, 53 predicted proteins | sample 9270691 | NCBI WGS metagenome assembly JAEIGA01 (sample SAMN17057246, study PRJNA624740) | gut metagenome | biome: biome; isolation source: fecal sample | host: Bos grunniens | place: China: Xizang | collected 2019 | reverse complement strand
TCGGCAGGCAGTTATGGTGTTTCTATTGGTTATGATTCAGCGGCAAGTGGGTCATATTCCATTCAATTAGGCAGGGGAACAAACAGCACCGCAAATACTATGAGTGTGGGGTTGAGTAATTCCTTGAATGTCCAACTGCTTGATGCAAGTGGTGAAATCCCAGATGCCCGTATCAAGAACACAATAGCAAGAGTTTCGCAGATTCCAACGACAGCAAGTGATGTGGGGGCTTTGCCTGATTCCACAAAGTATGGTGCTGATTTATCTTATTCAAGTGATACATTACAGTTGTTAGACCAAGACGGGAATGCTTTGGGAAATCCTGTGACGATTTCTGGTGGCGGAAACACAAACAATCTTCTTGATTTCAAGTGGGTGGATCATGAATTAAATGACCAAAGCTGGCTGAAAGCAGACACATTCTCTTGGCAGGATGGAACGGTTTATTCTGATGCCTACGATCATTTGGTTGATGACTATACAAACGGAACATCCACAACCGAAACAGTTGGCTCTTACACCATTACTTATGTGCTGGCTGATGATGGACATAAGATTACAACAGACGAAACGACAGTGGCGAACATCTATGCAGAATCTGGTGTGGCTTGGTATTATGTCATAGACCAAGCAAACACTCGGTTTAAATTGCCAAGAAAAAGAAGCACACAGATTATAGAAAATGTTGTAAATAGTGATGGCTCTTGGTATAGACTGTATGCAGATGGATGGGTGGAACAGGGTGCTTTTGTAAATAGTGCAAGTGGAGAAGTGACAGTTAATTTCCCAATCGCTATGAAAGACACAAAATATACAATATTTAAAACTCCATATACGAACAGCACGAATACTGTTCAATGGGGTTACATTTCATTTTATGACAGAACAACGAGTGGTGCAAAAACATTAACTGGTGGCGTGGGTTTTTGTTGGGAAGTTAAAGGAATATCTGCAATAAATGTGGATGACTTACAAGGTGATGAAAAATATCTTTATGCCTATGTAGGTCAATTTTCTCAATCTGCGACAGAACAAACAGCTGGGTTAAATGCAAGTCTGTTTAATGGCAAGGTGGATTTAGATGCAGGAAACTTTGATGCAACAGGCAAATCATATCTTTCTGGACTTGGTATGCCTAGTAATACATACGATGATTTAACACTTGGAACAAGTGGTACACAATACACCGCACCAGCAAATGGTTGGTTTTATTTGGCAAAAGAATCTGGTGGAAGTGGAAAGTACATACAAATATATCGTAGCTCTTACATTTCTACACAAATCCACTCATCTTATAGTGGACAGCTTCGGGTGTTTTTGCCAGTTAAAAAGGGTGATATTATAACCGTCCAATATAATGCAACTGGTTCAACAGTTTATTTTAGATTCGTGTATTCGGAGGGCGAAGTATAATGTATAAAGCAATAAAAGACAATAAGATTATCGCAGTTAGCGACACAGACAGCCAATTCAAGTTTATGGTTAAAGACAGCGTGGAAACCGACACAGAACACACCTGTGAAGACTATGAGCAATACAACGGGGAATATCTTTTGAAAGAGGATGTGCCAGCTCCGACTCAGGAAGAGCAATCTGAGAAAAGAGCTGCTGCATATCAGCAAGAAGTTGATCCTATAACCTGCCACATTCAGAGATTGGAAGATGAGGAACAAACCCCTGAAATAGAACAAGAAATTGCTGATCTGAAACAAGAGCGTTCTGACAAGGTAGAGGAAATCAAGGAAAGATACCCATACCCAGAACAATAAAAAGGAGGAAATGAAAAATGGAAATAAAATTTGATCAGAGAAACTACCGCATTCACAATGATAGGAACAAAAAGCTGATAAAGAAGAGCTTGGAAGAGTGTGGTGCTGGTCGGTCAATCGTGGTTGATAACGATGGTGAGATCATTGGTGGCAATGGCATCTATGAAGCGTGGGGAAACAAGCCCGTCAAGGTTGTTGAAACAGATGGCTCTGAATTGGTGGTCGTGAAGCGGACAGATCTCAGAACAGATGACGAAAAGAGAAAGAAGCTCGCTGTCATGGACAACACTGCAAGTGATACATCGGAGATGAATGTGGAGATGGTCATTGAAGACTTGGGTGCTGAAATGGCCATTGATTGTGGCGTAGATGTTCAAATGGATGATTGTGAAATTGACATGCCAAATCTGAAAAGCGGAGAAAAAAGTCCTTTTCAGCAGATGACATTCACTTTTGCGGATGGCCAAGCAGAAATTGTGAAAGAGGCAATGGATTTGGCAAAACATGATCCGAATTTTGATTTTGTTGAAAGAATGGGAAACGAGAACGGAAATGGGAATGCCTTGTTCATGATCGTGCAGGAGTGGTACAATGGCAAGCGTTAAAGACATCATTGTGAAGCCAATCAAAGCAAGTGTGGCCAATGATTATGTCCGAAAGCATCACTATTCAGGAAAGGTGGTGCCAAATAGCCAGCTCCATTTTGGATGCTTCTTGAATGGGGTCATGTCATTTGGGCCATCAATGGACAAAAAGAAGATTCAAGGTCTTGTGAAAAATACTGAATGGAATGACTTCCTTGAATTGAATCGGATGGCTTTCGGTGATCTTTTGCCAAAGAATAGTGAAAGCAGATGCATCTCTGTGGCCATGAAGCTGATCAAAAAGAATTACCCGAACATCAAGTGGATCGTTTCTTTTGCCGATGGATGCCAATGTGGTGATGGAACAATTTATCGTGCGAGCGGATTTGTCCTGACTGGTATTTCAAAGAACAAGACAATCATAAGAATGCCAGATGGATCCACAATTGCTGACATCAATCTGAATTTGCAGCTTGATTCAGTGAAAAGCCGATACGACAAGATGTGCGGACTTGATCCAATGGGTCACTATACAAGCAACGATTACATCAAGGGTGGTGCAAAGCCGCTTGATGGAAACATGCTGAGGTATATCTATTTCATTGACAAGTCAAAACAGAAAGACCTTACAGTTCCGATCATGCCTTTCAGCAAGATCGCTGAGATTGGAGCTTGCATGTATAAGGGAGTCGCTTACAAAAAATAGTTTCTGCGTGTCTGGTGCAATAGTAGCATGGTGTCATTCCTGACAATGATGGCGGTGCAATTCCGACCGACACGCTCCAATTTTGAATGGTGAAAAATATGACGAAAAAGAAAGATCCAAAAGACTATTTGCCTGTTGGAAGACCGACAGTCATGACAGAAGAGGTGGTCAATAAATTAGAACAAGCTTTTTCAATGGGCTGTTCTGATTTGGAGGCCTGTCTTTTCGCTGACATTTCCAAGCAAACTCTCTATGACTATCAAGAGAAGCACCCAGAATTTGTTGACCGAAAAGCCATGCTCAAACAAAAGATGATCTTCAAGGCCAGATCTGTCATTGCAGAAGCTTTGAATAAAAAGGATGAAAACACAGCCAAATGGCTCTTGGAAAGAAAGCTCAAAGATGAGTTTAGCACCAAGATTGAAAGCAATGTGAATTTGAATGGGGAGCTGGCTCTTGTCAAATGGAAGTAGAAGTTTTGCATCAATTCAAGCCCATTGTAGAGAGAAAGCAGAGATATTACATATACAAAGGCGGTCGGTCAAGCGGAAAGAGCTGGGGCATCGCTGATGTGCTGCTTTTATTGGGCAGGGACAGAAGAGAGCGGATTCTTTGCACCCGTGAGATTCAAAAGTCAATTGAGACATCTGCATACCAATTGCTTGTGGATCGGATCAATGCTCATGGGTACAAAGACTATGTGATCACAAAGACAAGCATAGTGAATCAAGCCACAGGAACAGAATTCATCTTTGCTGGGTTGAGTGATATCACGGGCACAGCTGACAGCTTGAAGTCCATTGAAAACATCTCAATCTGCTGGGTAGAAGAAGCCCAGACAGTGAGCGACAAGTCTTTTGAAAAGCTAACGCCATCCATTCGTGGCAAAAACAGCAAAGGGGAGCCGAGTATCATCATCATCAGCTATAACCCCGAAACTGTGAATGATCCCGTGCATCTGAGATTCATTGCACAAGAGCAGCCACGAACACATATCTGCCACATCAATTATACGGACAACCCATATTGTCCAAGTGAGATTGTGGAAGAAGCTGAGGCCATGAAAGAATTCAAGCCAGATGATTACAAGAGAATTTGGCTTGGCATTCCTGATGACATCAGTGCAAGAGCAGTGGTCAAATATTTCACAGATGAAAACATCACGGATGTTGAGTATTTCCCAGATGAAGATCTGATCTTGACGATGGACTTCAATGTGGATCCGATGATGTGGTGTGTCTGCCACAAAGATGACAAGTGCTTGTATGAATTGGATGAAATAGTCATTGAGAATTGCACGACAGAAGATGCAGCAGGGGAATTCATAAACAGATACCCAGACCACAAAGGGAACATCATTCTTTGTGGTGATGCAAGTGGAAACTATCGCAAGACACAGAGCAACAAGTCAGACTATACGATTGTGAAGAATGCTCTTTTGAAACATGGCTATCGTCCAGAGAAAGTGATTCAGATGACTCGGCCATTCAATCCACCGATTGTGCATCGGGTGAGAGCATTCAACAATTTGGTTCTTGATAATGACGGAGAGAGAAGATTCTATGTGGATCCGAAATGCAAATGGACGATCTATAACATGAAAAATCTCATGTACAAAGAGGGGACATCCATCATTGATCTGCCGACACCGAACAAGATTGAGAGCAACAAAGATTTGAAATTCATTGGTCACATCTTTGATGCTATCAGCTACCCTGCTGAATATTTCTGGCCAATCATGCTGGAAAGCAAGGTGGAACAAAAAGTCATTGATCCATCTGAGCAATGGACAATGAAGAACATCATTGAAAAACAACTTGAAAAGGAAAGGAACAACAAATGGTGAAAAAATACTATCTGCAACTTCAAAATGGGACATTGAATGCAATTGATGTGGAAGACATTGATGCATTGAGAGAAAAAGTCAAAAAGGAATTTGGTGGTGACAAATCAGAAGCCATGAAGAAGATTCAAGAAAACTTGGATGAGGGAAAGGCAAAGCTGGCCGATCTTGAAAAAAAGATGAAAAATGCGACTGGACGGGAATTCTTGGAATTGTCCTGTTTAGCTGCAAATTACAGATTGGGCATTGATAAAGGGGAGGAAGAATTGAAGCGAGTTCAGGACATGGAAAAACCAGATCTTGTCTTCTTTGAATTAACGCCTATTGAATTGTAAGGAATAAAAATGAGCAAAGACTTCACATATTGGAAACAACAGATTGAAACAGCAAAAGATGCTTTCAAAAAGTATTTTTCTGATGCTGAGAATTGTCAAAAAGAGTATGCAGCAGAGGACAAGAATTACAACATTTTCTATTCCAATGTTCAGACTCTTGATGCCAACTTGGGCATAAACAACCCAAAACCCGACATTCAAAGACGATTCTTGAAGCGTATTGACGGAGATCCTTTGAAAAGCAACACATATGCAGAAGTCGCTCGGGTTTTATCTGGTGCAGTTGAATTTGTTGTGGATGTTTCTCATGTGAATGACATCTTGCAAAAAGACACCCACACTGCAGATGTGGTCGGTCGTGGTCTTGCATGGGTGGAATATAATCCCACGATTGAAACAGATGAAAATGGGATTGAGCATGTTTCGTATCGGGACATTCATCTTGACAGTGTGAAGTATGATGAATACCTCTGCTCATCTGCTGAATGCGAAGCGGATGTATGGTGGAAAGCAAGGCGGCATCTTTTGAGCCGAAAAGACATCTACCAGAGATTTGGCTATTCTGCCGATGACAGTGAGCTGAGATACAAATCAGGGGAAGATGACAATGAAACAGTTTTGAAGCGTGGCGAAGTTTGGGAAATCTGGGACAAGAATGACAAAAAGCGGATCTTCCTTTTGATCAGCCACAAAAATCATGAGCTGTTGGAAAGCACAGATGATCCGTATCATTTGGAGTGCTTCTTCCCATGTGATGAGCTTTGCTTTTTGAGAAAGAACAACTCAATCATCCCTGTGCCTGAATACATGGTGTATGAAAAGCAGGCCAAGCTTGTTGAAATGTTGGAGAAGAAAATCGCCAATGTTTCTGATTCTGTCAAATATGTTTTGGTGTCAGGATCACAAGACAAAGGTGTGGCTCAGCAGATCACAGCGGCAAGACATGGAACGGTCATCACGATTCAAAGCAATGATGTTCAAGGCAGCATTCAAAACATGCTGGGTGTCGTTCCATTTGATCAAGCAAGCAACATGATTCAATCTCTTGAAGATCTGAAAGAAAGAACAAAGCAAAACATCTATGACATCACAGGCATTTCTGATTTGATGAGAGGCATGTCAGATCCAAGAGAAACAGCCAAAGCACAACAGATCAAGGGCATCTTTGGATCTTTGAGATTCCAAGCACGTCAGATGATGGTGCAAGAGCACCGCAAAAAGATCTACCGCATCATTGCTGAGATCATTGCTGAGCATTATGATGAGCCAACATTGGCTGAGATGACATGCACATATTTGCCAACAGAAGAGCAGAAGATGGCCATGCAAGCACAAATTGAATTGGCACAAGCTCAGGGAAAAGATGTCAGCCAAGAAGATCTTGACAAGTACAATTCAATGGTCAATCAGCCGACATGGGATGCTGTGATGGGCATTTTGAGATCAGACAAATTGAGAAACTATACTGTTGATGTGGAAACGACTGCGACTGCATTTGATGACCATGAGCAGCAACAAGAAGCCATTGACAAGATCACACAGACATACATCACAATGGCACAGCTTGCAGATCAATTGAGCCCAGAGCTTGTCAAAGGATTCATCCCGATCATGAGAATGAATCTGTCAAGCTGCAAATTGAGCTCGGCCATTTCTCGTCAATTAGAAGAATCTTTGGATGCTGCATACAAGAGTGTGGAGCAAGAAAGCAAGCAACCTCCACAACCAACGCCAGAGCAAGAGAAGCTTCAAGCAGATATGCAGCTTGAAAGTGCCAGATTGCAGACAGACAAGGAAAAATATGCAATGGATCAGCAAGTGAAATTGAAACAGCTGGACATTGAGCAGATGAAAGTTCAAAACGAAACAAGATACAAAGAGGCCGAGATTGGCATCAAGCAACAAGAAGCTGACCGCAAGGAAGCTGAGTTGCAAGCTCAAATCTATTTGGAACAGGAAAAGCTGGACAATGATGCTTTGAGTGATGAAGTCAATATTGCAGGCGAAGTCAAAGATTTAGTTTAAAGGGAGTCTTTTCAGACAGCACACCTCCTTAAACCCAAAAAAGCTGTTCTTTTTCTCCCTTTGCCCCCATTCCGTCGGGATTGGGGGATTTCTTTTCGTGGGGTAGTGAAGCAGTTTCACGCCAGCTTCATACGCTGGAAATCTTGGTGCAACTCCAAGCCCCGCAACCATTTCTGAGAGTAGCTCAGTAGGTAGAGTCCATGTTTTGGGAACATGGTGTCGTAGGTTCAAGTCCTGCCTCTCAGACCAATTTTTAGAAATTCCCGAAATGAATCGGGCATTGGCGTAGGGCAACCGCCATCAAGTGACCCAAGCAAAAAAGGAAAATAGTATGGAAGACACTCAAAACGAGCAAGTCCAACCAGATACAGAAGTTGCGACAACGGAAACAGAATCAGAAAAAGATCCTCAACAAGAGGAAATCACAATTCCTGATAACTGGGAGCCAGAGTTGAAAGACTTCATTGGCGGCATCAAAGACCAAGCTGGAAAGCGTGCGATCTTTGATAAGTTAAACAATTTTGAAAAAGGATACCAGAAGAAGTTTCAGGATCTTGCAGAAGAGAGGAAAGCTTATGATGCTGACAAAAAGGCATTTGATGAAAATCGGGCTTTGTTTGATTCTTACAATGGCTTTGAAAAGTCACTTGATCCTGCACGGAAAGCTGCGATCCTTGCTCATTATGGAAGCGTGCCTGCTTATATGCAAACGCTCTACCAATCTGATTTGATGGCCTCCACAGATCCTGCACAATTCTTGCAAAACTATTGTGCAAACAATGGGATCACATTGGAGAATCTGCAAGAATTTCTTGCTGGCAATCAATATCGGCAAGCTTATCAAGAGAAGACACTGGAAAGCAGTCAAGAAGCCCTGAAAGCTCAAATCATGAAAGAGCTTGAAGCAAAGCAACAACAGGAACAGTATCAGCGACAAGTCACTGACTTTTACAATGCGAAGTCGGAAGCTGGCGAGATGCTCCATCCTTTGCTGAATGATGAATCATTTGTCAAAGACATGGAAGCTCTTCAAAAAGCATACCCCGACAAATCTTTGGAAGATCTCTACAAGATGGCAAGTTATTTGCGGCCTGATTTAAGACAGCAAGCCATTGATGAAGAGGCCAAAAAGATCACAGAAGCAAAAGAAGTGGAAAAAGCCAAATCTGCTGTTGGTGTGAAGCCACAAGTCCCTGTTCATGGTGCAAAGCCAGACAAAGACTGGCAACAAGTGTTATCGGAGCAATTAGACGACGATGACGAATGATTAACACCTCAACAAAGAAAGGAAAATTAAAATGGCAGGTGCAGAATCTTTATTGAATGTCATGACTACAACCTTAAACGCTTGGTCTGACAAAGTATATGATAACGTGACGAACAACAACGCTTTGCTTTACTTCTTCAAGAAGTTTGGTAAATTAGGCCTGTATGGTGAAGGTGGAGTCAAGATGGGCTCCATTGAAACTCGTGGCGGTGGAAAGCAAATTGAAGAAGATATCTCAATTGGCACAAACACCAACGTTGGATTCGTTGCTTACAATGAAACAGTGGGAACGGATGCCGTAGATGTGCTTCAAATGGCTGTCTATGATTGGAAGTTCTGCTATGGAAACGCTGTCTTGTACGGTGCTGAAATTGACATGAATTCCGAAAGCAAATTCCGTAAACACAAACTGATTGAATCCGTGATCCGCAATGCAGAAGCCACAATGGTGAATGCAATCGGTGCTGGTTTATTTAACACAGCCGATGCTGACAGCATTGATGGTTTGCCTGCCTTGATCACAGATGATGGTACAGGTACTGTCGGTGGAATCGCCACAGCTACATACGCCAACTGGAAAAACCAATATGTGAATGTTGCGGCCAATCCAACAGCTGCTCAATTACAATTGGCGATGGCTGAATTGTATCGCAAATGTACTCGTGGCAAGTCTGCCCCAGATTTGATTGTGACAACTCCAAAATTGTATGGATTGTTTGAATCTGGCTTGACAGCTCAACAACGCTTCACATCTCCAAAATTGGCTGATGCTGGTTTTGAAGCATTGAAGTTCCATGGTGCAGATGTCATCTTTGATGAAAACTGCCCAGCCAATCGTATGTATTTCTTGAATACTGAAGCGATTGCGTTCAACTTCCACAAAGATCAAATGTTCAAAGTGGGCGAACGTGAAAAATTGTTCGGTCAAGAGAAATATGCTTGGCCAATCACAGCCATGTGCAACTTCTCTGTCCGTTCCCGTCGGGATTTGGGCGTTGTGGTTGTCGCTGGCGGAGCTTCTTCGTAAGCGTGACAAATTGATGGGGGGAGAAATCTCCCCATCTCTTTTTTTAATTATTTGAGAGGAGAAAAAAATGAGCAAATTCATCAAGAAACCTGCCAAGAAAGTGGCAAAAAAAGAAACAAAGAAAGCTGCAAAACCTGCCAAGAAGCCAGAAGTGCCAGCAGAAAAGCCAGCTGCCGAAGTAATTAAAAAAGGAGATCAAGAGTTTGTGATCTGTCCAAAATGCGGCTGGAAGCACCCAGCAGGGACAACTCATTGCCGCTTCTGTGGAGGTAGAATTCAATGAAAGTAATTGACATTGCCAACCAATGCTGTGTCAGATGCTCTGATCCAACCTTGCGGTCATTATTCAATGATGATGACAATTCTCGTGAGTGGTTGGGCTATATCAGCCAAGCAGCAGCAGCGATCCCAGATGCTCATTGCTGGTCTGCTTTGATCAAAGACAAATATTTCACAACAAGTGGAAACACAGCGACATACCCATTGCCAGATGATTTTGATGACATGGCTTCATATTATATCTACAACATCACAAATCACAGATACATCCCATGTGCAGGGAATGACAAAGAGCTTTGGAAACAGGCCACAGGAAACAAGAGCCAGTCATCCATCCGCTTTCGCATTATGGGTGGAAACATTGTTTTCACATACCCGATTGAAGATGGCTTGAATCTGAAATACAGCTATCAATCAAACTGCCCAGTCAAAGGGACAGATGGTGATGGGAATGTGATCTACAAGGAAACATTCACACAAGATGCTGACACATATCTTTTGGATGATGAGCTTTTGATTTTGAAAGCCATTGCATTGAGAGCCAAAAACTTGGGATTGCCAGAGATGACTCTCAGAGAGCAAGACTATCAAGAGAGATTGGAAAGCAAGATGGTCAAGGATGGCGGCAACATTGAATTCAACATGTATGAGCATCCGTTCATCAACAAGACAACACCTATTGAATGGAACAGACAGCCATGACAGAGAAAATCAACCTCAATGCAGCAATCGGAGGGCTCAACCTGCTTGATCCATTGGACAACATGGGGAGCCAGTATGCGATTCAGATGGACAATGTGATCCCTGATTCTGATGGAGATAAAATCAGATCTGGCTTCACATCTTGTATTTCGGGAAACTTCGCAACTTTGATCCCAGTACCATTTGCAGGCAATGAAAAGCTCATTGCTTGTAAATCAGGATCGGTGTCTGTCTATGATCCAACAAACTGGGAAACAGCACCGACAACAACAAGCGGATTCTCAACAGATGACTGGTGCTTTGCAAACTTTGTGGATGGTGCAGGAAAGCAGTATGTCTTCATGGCCAATGGCGTAGATACCCCCCAAACATATACAACAGCAGATGGCCTGCAAAATACAAGCTTCACGACAACAGGCCTGACTCTTGACAGCCCATTATCTTTCAAAAATACAATGTATTTTGTTGGCGGAGATTGGGACATTTACTATGGAGGCACACAGGCAATAAGTGGAACGTTGAACAAGTTTTCTGTTGGAAGCTTCTTCAAAAAGGGTGGCAAGATTTTAACCATTCAAAACTGGACACAGGATGCAGGTCAGGGGATGGATGACATCTTTGTGATTATTTCCACAGAGGGAGAAGTCATGCTGTATCAGGGATCAAATCCAACAGAGGCAGACTGGGCGACATTGGGTGTTTTCCAAATTCCAAGACCAATCGGAAAGCATTGCTGTGAGATGCTTGGTGCAGACATCATCATCTTGACAGAAAATGGTTATTTGCCGCTTTCTTCTGTTTTGAGTGATCTGAGAGCGAACAGAACAGCAATCAGTGCAAAGATCAATCCTATTGTGAGAGGGAAAGATTTCTCAAAGAAGTGGGAAGTGCATTTCTATTCAAAAAAAGGATGGCTCATTGTGAATGCTCCATCTGGTGTCACAGGCAATGCATATGAGCAGCATGTTTTGAATATAAACACAAATGCATGGTGCAGATTTGTCGGCATGGATGCTCAAAGCTGGGCTGTATTATTTGACAACATCTATTTTTGCAATGGAACGGGTATCTATCAAGCTGATGTTGGAACGACAGACAATGGAAATTGGATCACATATTGTGTGCAGCGTGCCTATAATACATTTGGAACGCCAGAGAAAAAGCAATTGATGCGGATGGTGCCAAGATACTCTTCTTTCTCAGAAAACCAGATTTACAAGAGAATCAATGCTGATTTCAATGTTGGAAAGTATCGGATCATTTTGACACAAGACAACAATGGCTATTCATCATTTTGGGATGAGGCCATTTGGGATGAAAGCTATTGGTCTGATGAGTTTGAAGCATATACCACAAGAGCTGGTGTGCAATCAAAGACAGGATCTTTCATCAGTGTTGGCTTCTATGGGCGTGCAAAGAATAGCATCACATTCACATCAACTGGCCTCATGCTGAAAGTTTGCAATGGCCATTTGTAAAAAAAATGTGACATTTCAAAAAAAGTATTAGGAGAAAACAAAAAATGGTGTATAATATAATCAGAAAGAACAAACAAATTGCCCGACGGGGAACTCTTTGCTGTGTTCGTGAGAACGAAAGGACAGACAAATGAGTTTCTTGAAGAAAGTGAGCAATTTTGCATTTGGATCAAGCGGCCCCAAATACAATCAAGATAAAGGGGCTTTGACAAGCCAATATGGTGTGCAATCATCCATCGGCAACATGTCTTTGAAGAAAAACAAAGACGGAACATATTCCAAAGTATATGGCACAACACAAGGTGATCAATACAGAAACAACCTGATCAATCAGGGGCTTTCTTCAATGTCCCTTGATCCGACAGATGTGCAGCAAGCATACTATGATCAGGCCACAAGACTTCTGAATGATCAATTTGATCGGCAGCGGACAACGACAGACACAAATCTGATCAACAGAGGAATTCAAGTCGGCACAGATCAATACAATCAAGTCATGGGAGACTTGATGAACAATCAAAATGGAACGCTTCAAGACATTGCAAATCAAGCCATCTATATGGGAGACCAAAACATTGGTCAAAAGATTGGCAACATCAATTCTTTGGGATCTGGCCGAGATGTTTATGGTGTGGCCTCTTTGGGCGGTGCAAATGATGCATACAATGACAAGTATCAGAGCCAAGTTTACAATGAATCCATGAGAAACGAGAGAAATGCAAATGCTTTGGCAACAGCTGGGGCTTTGGCTGGCTTGGCTTTCTCTGACAAGAGATTGAAAGAAAATCTCAAAAAGGTTGGATCTCTTGACAATGGCTTGAAAGTATATGTTGGAAACTATAAGAAAGAGACTGGGCTTGATACAACGCCACAGCTTTTCTTGTTAGCCCAAGAAGTGAAGAAAAAACATCCCGAAGCAGTGAGTGAAAAGCTTGGTGCTTTGGCTGTTGATTATAAAAAAGCAGTAAAAAAAGGAGAATAAGATGGCATTAAACTTAGGAGCGATGATCAGTGCAGCAAGAAGCCAGAGAAACCCTGCTGGCGAAGCAATCACAAACTATCAAAACATGGACATGATCAGCAACATTTTGAAAAATGCTGGTGTGAGAGGTGAGATGCAGCCAACACCAGATCAAGCAGCTGAGCAGCCAGTTGAGAATGTTGTTCCACAACAAAATTCAGATGCAGCTCAAAAAGCTGGCCTATGGGAAATAATCAAAAGAGCTTTTGTGTAAAGGAGTGAAACATGGCACAAGGTCCATACATGATCGGCCCGAGTTTAGGATTGGTGCAGGGGCTTGTAGATTCACAGAGACAAAAGGGATTGGCTTCTGGTTTGTCAAACTATTATGCTGCCCAAGATGATGCTGGAAAACGAGCTGCATTGAGCCAAATTGCTCAGTATGATCCATCTTCTGCAATGGATCTCATGAACAAACAAAGTGGAAAAGATTGGACAACAGATCTTGGCCGCATGTGGAACATTGCCAATGATAAAAGTCAGCCAGAAGAAAACAGAAATCTTGCAAAACAGTATTTGAGCTATGTTTCAAGAGATCCAATGGCCAATCAGAATTGGAGCTATGGCGGACGAATTGGACAGCTTCAAGGTGATTTGGCTTTGGGTGGTCAAGTTGAAGCTCAAAAGACTCTTGGAAGAGAGCAAGCCCAAGAACAAACAAAGAGAGCCAATGACTACAATGAGGCAATGGATGAATACAATGCTCTTGCCAATACATACAATACATTGTTTGGCGATGATGGTCTTGTCAAAAAAGCATTGATTGGCTATGGAAGAGATGGATTCTGGGGTGGATCAGCTGGTTATTTAGAGAGAAACTTCCCAACAAATCTTTTGACAGAAGATCAACAAAAAGCAAGACAACAAATTGTCAATACAATGGGTCAGTTGAGATTGGATCAGATGAAATACCTGAAAGGTGCGATCTCCGACAAAGAGCAAGCCATGTTGGCTCAAATTGTTGCTGGTGACTTGACCAAAAATACCCCATACGAAATGGAGGGAACATTCAAGGCCATGATGGACAGAATGCTTGCAAAAGCAAACAGCTTGAAAGCAGCAAGCAGACCAGTTGGTGAAGATCCTCAGGAAGATCTGAAAGCAAAATACGGATTGGAGGAATAATGGCTGATTTAGCAAAGATCAAAAGAAATGTTGCAAAGATGGTGTCATTGAATGCACCAGAATCTGACATTGACTCATATATTGCAAGTCAAGGCGTTTCTTTGGATGATGTTAGAAATTACAAACCAAGCAAAATTTCGCCAGAAACAGAAGAAAAAGTCAAAGAAATGGGCATCAAAGGTGGATGGCTCAATGATGATGGATCTGTAAAGGGATCTTGGGTCAATAGTGATTGGATCAGAAAGCCAGCCGCATTGATGCAAGGGAATTTGAATGCTGCATTGAATCCGATTGGCTTCATGGCTAAGGGGCTGAATTATTCTTTCGGAAATGGCAAGTGGGAGCTTCCTGAAAGCTTGAATGGCTTCAAAGCAGAAACAGATGTGGAGAGAGCTTTGCAAGGTGGTGCTGAAACAGCAACAAATTTGTATGGGGCATATGCTCTCGGAACAGGTGCAGCAAATGCAGGATTGCTCGGATCTGGTGCTTCATTGCCAAGCAAGATTGCAACTGGTGTCTTGAATCCTGAAAATGCTGCAAAATTCGCATATATGGGTGGTCAAGGTCGTGCTTTGGCTGACTATGTGAATCCTGAAAGCAATTTGGCAAGATTCGGATTGGAGGTTTTTGGTGCAAGTCCCGTGCAAATAACAAAGGCAGGGCTCAAAGGAATTGGTGCAGGAATAAAAGGTGCAGGAACATTGGCAAGAAAAGGAATGGCTCTTGCATCTGGTGTTTCTGATGATGCTTTGAAGAAAGCATATGAAGTCGGAAAAAATGCATCAATTGCAGAAAATAATATAAATCACTTGCTTTGGGATGAAAATAATAGTAAGCTTGTAAATCTGAAAAACAGATTGAATGGAGGGACTTATTATGACAAAGCAAACAAGATGCTTGGTGAAGAAACTGAGAGATTGGCTCGTCAGGAAGCTAGAAGATTGGGGATTGCTTCGCAGAACGGTAGATATGGACAACTACCCAGAAAAGGGAATGAATTAGTTTGGGCTGCAAACAAAGAGCTCAAAGACACATATTCAAAACTTGGTCTTGATACGCCTGATTTTGTTGAGCTTCCAAAAGGCGGAGCATCTGCTGAAAAGTTTAGAAATGCGATGCTTGAAGCCAAAAAGATCAAGGGAAAGAGCTTTGCAAGTGTAGATATAAAACCTGTTGAAGATTACAAAGACATGCGGTTGTTCCTGACAAAAGATGGGAAGACTGGCTTTGCAATCAATTCAAACAATGGGGATGACATTGTTTCTGTATTTAATGGCGGCAAAAAGGGGCTTGGAGATGCCACAATGGATGTGGCTGTTGCAGCAGGCGGAAAGAAGCTTGATGCATATGATACATTTTTGCCAGAGATTTATTCAAGACACGGATTCAAACCAACAGAAAGACTCACATGGGATGACAAATACATGCCATCTGATTGGAGCAAATCATATTTCAGAAAATTCAACTATGGCCAGCCAGATGTTGTGATGATGGAACACGATCCATCTGCTGCTGTAAGATATACAAGCCCAAACAGCTTGACAAAGACAATCAACAAAGAGATTGGAAAGCTTGATGCACAAAAAGCATTCACAGACAATTTGATGGGAAAATCAAACATCAACAAAGTTGTTGATGATGCTTTTGATGCATACAAACAAATACAAAAACAAGCAAGTGCAAAATATGCACCTTTGAAAGAAGCTCTCTTCAAAGATACAACGAAGCTTGATTTGACTGATGTTAATAGGGCAACAGATGACATGATTGCCAATCTGTATGATCGTGGCATTTTGATTGGTGATAAAAAGACAGAGGGCTACATTTGGAAGATTGCAAACGCTGTGAAGATGCATTCTGCACATCCTGACATCAAAGGTCTTGACAGCATGAAGAGATCTGTTGAAGCAATTGAGATCCCGATGGAAAACAAGGTTGCAAGAAGAGCACAGACACAAGTTGCCAATGCAATCAAGGATTCAATTATCAGGCAAAGACCAGAATACAAGACACTTGTTTCTGACTATGCAGATGCAATGAAAGAGATGAAATTGATCAAGGATGCTGTCAAGGTTGGAGGACAAAACAGATCCACAGCAGCAAGATCTTTGATGCAAGCTGTTCGTGATGGTGTCAATGCCAACTTCGGATCCAAAGCAAATGCAGTGAAAATGCTTGAAGAAGCTGGTGGAAAAGATTTGACAGCTGCATTGGCTGGACAAGAATTGAGTCCGATTCTTCCAAAGGGAATTGAAAGAAATGTTGTCAGTGGTATTTTGGGCTTTATGGGTCTTGCTGGCGGTGTATCAAATCCAAGATTGCTTGGTTTGGCTGCTGCAAGCCCACGACTTGATGCAATTATTTCAAATACAGCTGGAAGAGTTATGGGGAAAGTCCCAACCATCAATGTGGATGCTGCAAAGATAAAAGATGCAGCAAAGGCAATTGGATTGTCTGAAATTATCAAAAAAGCTCTGGACAAGAAAGGAGAATAACAATGGCATTTGACGGAAATGGAAACTGGGTCAGCAACTTCAATGCAGAAGAAGATCGGGACAACAACATCAAGATCTTGGCTTCTCGCTTTGACAACATCTTCATTGCTGACATACAGCAAAGCTTTGAAAACTGCTTGACAAAAGACATGCAGATCAAGCCACAAGGAAACTTTGATGCAAACAGCAACAGGGTCATCAATGTTGCAGATCCTGTGAATAACAATGATGCAGCAAACAAACAAACAGTTGATTCTGCTGTTTCTTCTGCAATCAGCACAATGCTTTCTTCTTTGTACCCAGTCGGATCTTTGTACATTGGGACTCAAAGCACATGTCCTCTTGAAACCTTGATCAGCGGATCAACATGGACAATTGTCGCAACAAACAGAGCTTTGTGGGGTGGTGATGGAACGAATGCTGACACGACAATTGAGGCAGGACTTCCAAATATAACTGGGTATATTCAATACTACTGTGCAATTTATAATTATGGTGGTGCATTTAAAAGAAATACATCTGCATCATTAAAGAGATCTGGTGCGGGAGGAAGTGATACATACACAAGACTGGATTTCAATGCAGGCAACAGCAATTCAATTTATGGAAAAAGCACGACAGTACAACCACCTGCATATCGTGTGAACGTTTGGAAGCGTACAGCATAAGGGGGGAAAGATGGAATTTGAAACATTCATCAGAATTGTAGAAGTTTGTATCTTGCCATTACTTTGGTGGATCATTCATGAAGTCGGTGCTTTAAAAAAAGACTTCTACGAATTTAAATCAGAGGTGGAAAAGGACTTTTCTCGCAAAGAGGACATTCTTCGCATTGAAAATAAGTTTGACAGCTTGTATCAGCTTATTATGGACAGACTTCCAAAGAAAGGAAAATAATGAGGTTTTTATACGCTTTGTTTATGGCGGCTTGGCGTGACTCTTTTGGAAAAAACGGTTGGGATCTTCCTATTTATAAAAACCGCTTTGTCCAGCATGTTTTGGCTTTTTGCATGACATTCCTGTTGTGTTTATTCACAAAGGGTCTTGATTGGTGGTGGGGTTTATGGATTGCCACATGGATTCAAATTGAATGGGCTTTGGGTCATGGTGCTTGTTATGATTGCGGAAAAGGTGGAAAGCCAGATGAAAAGATGTTAAAGCGTTATGAAAAGATGGTTGGGTATAAGTTATTGTGCAAGATATTCCCAGAAGACCAATGGTACACATTCGGGTTTGACTTTATCTTGTTGGCTATCAGATACACATACCCATTGATACCGATTTGTTTCTTCTTTAATCCTGTGTTTTTGACACTTGGACTGGTTATATCTGCATTGTATGGAATGTACAGATACTGTGAGTTTTTCAGAAAGCATCGTCTTTTAGATGTGGAAATATGGGCAGGATTTATGCTCGGGTTATATGTCGCTTTCTTATAAGGAGGTAATATGGGGCTTTTATTTAAAATACTTACTCTTTTTGACAAGTCATGTGAAATTGACGAAGATGACAAATTCATGATGGAAATGGTTGATCGTGTCAAATATCATGAGGGGTTGAGATTAAAACCTTACAAATGCCCAGCTGGAAAGCTTTCAATCGGGTATGGTCGGAATCTTGAAGATTGCGGCATAACAGAGGAAGAAGCCGAAGAGCTTTTGTTGAATGATTTAGAAAAAGCCGAAGAGGATTTAAAAAGAAACTTTGCTTGGGTTGAAAACATAGACCGCAGGAAGTTTTATGCTTTGGTTGAGCTGGTTTTCAACATGGGCATCACCAGATTCAAAGGATTCAAAAAGATGTTGGGGGCTTGTGAAAAAGGCGAGTGGTCAAAAGCTTCTGACGAACTGCTTGACTCCCTGTATGCAAAACAGGTTGGAAAGCGTGCAAAAACACTCGCAAACATATTGAAAGGATGAAACATGATTGACTTCATTTTAGAAAACTGGGAAGGTTTTTTCAAGTGGATCGGCGTTGTTGTGACTGCTGGTACATTTATTGCTGGTGCTACACCAACAACAAAGGATGACACTATTATGGGAAAAGTCAAAAAGGTTGCTGACTGGGTTTCTGTTGTGAATACAGCTGAAAACAGAGCCAAATTGGAAAAATATGCCAAGAAAGGCAAATAATATGTGGCAACCGAATATAGACGGTATGGATGAGCAACTGGCGAGAATGGATCAAAGGGACATTGACACAGAATGTTCCCAAATGCATCTGGCTCGCCAGTTTATCAAATACGGGAAATGGGCAAAGTTTAGCAAAGATCCCGAATTCAAGAAGCGTTGTGAAAAGTGGCGTATTATGGTCGCAGGAATGATGGGGCGTTCAAGATGATTCTTTGTTGGATCTTTGGTCACAAATGGGAGAAATGGAGAGGGCCCAAAAGTGGCCGATTGTATAAAACATGCAGCAGATGTGGAAAGGTGATCATTCTATGATTGAAGACAAGGAAAGAACATTGTGTGAGGTCTGGACTCGTGTGATGGGTTATTTCAGGCCTGTTTCTGGCTATAACAAAGGAAAGCTTTCTGAATTCAAGGAAAGAAAGTATTTCAAAGAAAAGTCGGCAAAATCTCGGCAAAATGAAAAAGCTGCTTGACCAAGCCATTGAAAAGAAAAGTGTTTTTTGTATGTGATCATTACATTGACATCGTAAAGGTCGCAAGTCCGAGTCCTGCCACACCCACCATCTGAAAGTGCTGAAAAATAAAGGCAAACTGATCTTTTTGATGATCTTTTCAAAAGTTAGTGGTTGGTTAAAATCCGATGAAATCTGATGCAATTTTGATGATTTTTTCGGCAATTTGTCGGCAATCAGATTTTGTTGATTGCATTGATCTCATGCTCTTTTGAGAATGTGGCATATCTCTCCACCATCTTGATGGATTTCCATCCGCCAAGCTTTTGAACAGTGAGCAGATCCACACCAGCCATGACCATTCTTCCTGCCCAGTCATGCCGCCAGTCATGGACTCTCATGCTCAGATCAATTCCGTATTTTTTCTTTAATCTTTCCAAAGCCAAAGTGTGTGCTCTTCTGATCGGAGTGCCGCCACCGATGATTCTTGTGTCTGCATATGGCTTCTTTTTGATTGTCAGCCAAACATGGCCGCTGTCTGGTTTCCCCATCTTGATCCATTGACGAGCGATGACCCACCAAGTTTTTCTATTCATTGGGACTTGTCTTGTTTCTCCATTCTTTGAGATCCTGATCACAATTGTTTTTTCTTTCAGATTTATGTCTTCCCAAAGCAGCTGCAAGCATTCTTGTTCACGAAAGCCCTGATATGCCATTGTGATGAAAATCGGCCTTGCATGGTCTGAGTAGCATGAGAGAAGCTTCTGCCGAACATTTTCTGTCATCAAGAAGGTCAGCTTTTTGGTGACTCTTTCTTTTTTTATCTTTGGTGGCACAATATTCAGATCATCGGCCACGCTGTTGCAGATTGCATTGATCACATCACAGTATCTGTTGAGTGTTGATTGTGAGAGTCCTCTCTTTTTGTCACAAAAATCAATCCAATCTTTTCTGAGATCAGAAATTTTCACGTCTTCAAAGTATGGGAGAAGAATTGAGATTTTTTTCATCTCTCCCATTTTCAATCTTTTCTTTGATACATAGCAGCTCACACACTCATCAAAGGTCGTTGATTTTGACTGCTTGATCTCTGGGTTGAGTGCATGCTCTCTTATGTCGGCAACTGTTCTTTCTGCATATTCTCTTGCATCTTTGTATAAAGTAAAGCCCGTGCTGTGTTCTTTAATTTCAAAGGTTTGGTTGCCCACACGGATTTTGCCCGAGATGTAGAAGTATTTGCCTCGCTTCCTAATATACATTTTTCACTCTCCTTTTTGATAAAATCTAAGATGACCCCCTTTGAATAAAATCCCTTGCGGAATTGCTTGACCCCCTTTGACAAAAGCCAGTCATGTGCCTTGTCTTTTTCTGTATCTGGATCATACCCCATTGCAATGCAGGTGTCCCTCATGCTCATCAAATAACTTTCCATGTTTTACTCCTTTACTGTTAGAATGCCAGCTTTTTCATAAAGTCTGACAAGTTGTTCTTCTTTGTTGTAATTATGGGGCGTTTTGTAGCCCTTTGGGTTGTACCAAGTCGGTGTTTTCTCAAAATCAAATCCATAGAGATTGATTGATTTTGCATTTGCTGTCATGCACAGATCAATTGCAATGAAGCCAGTTGTCGGCTGATTGATTCTGATCCGATTTCTCAAAACTTCCTTGTCCAATGGGCTGATTGTATAGTCAGCAACATTTTTGTATTGTGTGGATCTATTCACCACAATTTTTGCATGATATGATGAAAGCTCTTCTGGTGTCAGATCACATGCAAGCATCAAGATTGTTGTCTTTTTCCCTTGTGCAGCAGGATCTTTGATGAATCCTTTGTTGAATCTGATCACAATGTCTGCCTTGTCTATCTCTTTTCCGAAGCTCTTTTCAAACTGGCTTTGGGCATTTCCAACAATGGCCACATTCTTTTCTTTGATAAAATTCAAAAGCTCAGGAAGATTTTCATAAAAAGGAAAACTGTCCATTCCACTTTTGTCTTTTCCTATAAAGTGAAGAATCATGGCATCTTGCTCAGAGATCCCATGTTCATATTCTCTGTTGTGGCAGTAATCCCATTTTTGATCAATGAAATTCATCCTGTCACCAAAAGCAATGTTGATGCAGGTTTCATCTTGATGCCATCCTGTTTTCAGCTGTGGAAACTCTCTCTCAACTTTGAGACATTTTGCTGTGAAGCTTGCCAATCTTAGAGCAGGGAGATTCATTACCATCACACCAGCAAGTCCGTATTTTGCATGTCCAAGCTCTTGTGCTTGTTTTTTCCCGTAGTCATGGCTCTCACATATATTCAGAAGATCACAAGGCATCTCCCAAAGCTCATTGATCGGGTATTGACACAAAGTGTCCCCATCCACATAGATGATCTTTTCAAATGGAAGCTGTGGCAGATATAGCTTCAAGAAAGTCGCATTTGACACCCTGTTTGTGCCATTGTGCTGCTTCACATCAATCACAATGTTTTCTGCATCTATATCAAGCGGACTCTCAGAAACAACAACAAAGTGAGCATTTGGGTTGTATTTTCTGAAAGAGGTCATGCTTTTCTTGACCATCTCAATGTAGTTTTTGTCCGCTGTATAAACAATGATCATGGCTTCTCCATTTAGAACGGTATGTTGTCTGTAAATTCATTATTCACAGGATCAAAGCCATCTTGTTTTGGTGGCTCTGTCCATCCTGCATCAACAGGTTGTTCTTCTTTTGGCTGCTTTGGCTCTACAATGCCAGATAGGTATTGCTCACCTTTTTGAGAATGCTTGTTGAAGATTGACACCCAGTATTCTTTTCCATCAAGAGTCAATGTCCCGTTGAAGTAGTTAGTCCCTTTTTTGCTTTGCTTTTTGAAGCATGCAAATTCACCATTTTTCTTTTCGTATGTCATACTATTCCTTTCTTGTTGATTGTTATGTCAAAATTCGTTCCACCAACGCTGATTCGGGTTTGGTAGAGTGTGCTTGTATATCTCAGAAGATTGGCACAAACACAAGCCAGAAAGTCCTGCACAGTGAAGTCATTTGATTGTATGAATGAGATCAATGTGTCCCATTCTTCTTTTGTTGCAGGCCCTCTCATTTTTTGTCTTCTTGGGATCCTAGTCTTCGTCATTTGCAATTCCCTCCAAAGATATTCTCACAACATCATAGATATTGTACAAAACATTGTAGATCAGGCCAATCAGCCACAAAAAGAAGAGAATGGCCAGACCAATCACAAAGATTGTGCTGATAACAGTAAAAATCAAATCCACAAAAAACATCATTTTTCCCACCTTGATTTGTTTGTGAATCGTTTTTCAAGCTCTTTCAGAATGCTGTCACAGTCATCTGATGTTGAGATGCAACCTGTTAAGTCTGGCTCTTCCCAGATGTCATTCCTGATTTTTGGATCTTTGCAGCCAACCCCAGTCTTGTTGAAGATGTTGCAGTAAATTGATCGGCAAAGAAGCCCATTGTCATCATGTTTCACACTTTCAGCAGTATCTTTCAAAAGAGAGAAAGCACCTTTGTTGATCCTGATTGGACAATGCACCTCAAAATCAACTGGCTTTTTCTTTCCGTGTTCTTTCAAGAATGTGCATGTTTTTTCAATGCTCTTTCCATACGGATCACTGCTGATTCTGTCTTCAAGATACCCTCTGCAAAAATAGGGGTAGTCTTCGGCAGAGAATGGTTGCAGCATGAAAAAGTCGTCATTCATCAAAAGAAAGTCATTTGAGATGTCTGTTTCACATGCTCTGAGAATCTTTTGAAAAGCGTTGTTTTCGGCTGTCCATGTGTCTTCCGCTGGTATGTGTTTAACATTCCGCACCCAATCTGGACAATTTCCGACTATAAACACTCGGTCAATGTTTCGTGCATTTTCTTCCAAACAGCGTAAGGAAAGCCGAAGTTCCATGTCTTCGTGTTTGCTTCCCCGACCCAAGATATAAAGTGCATCTATCATTTCACACCATCCTTTATCTTTTGACAAACAATTGGGTCATTTGCAATCCAACAATCTCTATCAACAGAAGAGTATGTGTAAATCATGCGGCATACAGACCCTATGATTGTGATGAAAACCAAGATTGCTATAAAAAACAAAACATAGTCTTTGTTCATTTGCTCTCCATTCATTCTTTGATGCTGATTTGCACACTGATGTCTTTTCCCATCACCATGAATTGTTGATCAATTTGTGTTTCTCCAAAAAGATTGGCAATGTTTCCACAGACCTGCCGCAATTGTGCCCAGATGTTTGGCTCAATCCAAGCTGGTGGTGCTATTTGTTCCAACGCTTGACAATCAAAGCAAAGACCATCTGAATTCAACAAAGATCCGTACCCATTCTCTTCTCGGCCACATCTTTTGCATCTTCTTGGCTCTTCTTTTTGGATCTCTTGTGGCTTTTCAATGCCTTCTTTTTTGTTGGCAATGGCATCAAGTGCATCCATGATCTGCTTTTCTGCTCTTTTTGTCGGATTCTTTTTCCCTGCAAAAACCATGTAGATGTAATCTGCTGAGTATGGTTTTTCTGTATTTTTTGCAATGTCCTTGTATGAGCATCCAAGAATTTTCTTTCTGTTTATGAGTCGCTGCACAGCATCTGTCTTGATGACATCTTTTTTTTGAGCTTCTGTTGATTCTTTCTTTGATTCTCCGATTTCAATGTTCTTGAAGACATGCTCAATCTTGTCATGCAGCTTTTTTGTCAATGGAATCGTTCCAGTCACAGCATTGTGAAGATATGCTTTGCACACCCCACAGCAATCTGCCATGTATGATTCTGAAATGCTTTTCTCTTGCATCTTTTGTTTGATTTGTAGTAAGTTCATTTTTCTCTCCTTTTTTCTATTACACCAACTTTTTCAAGATAGCCAAACGGGCTCTCTTCGGGCTGCCAGTTTCCCTTTGTTTTTTCCATCCAAAATGAGAACATTCTGGTCATGTATTCGCAGAATTCTGGCACACTCATCTTGGTTGTTGTTTGCACCCCCAAAAACTTTTTGTTGATCTCATGGATCGCTTCGGAAGTGAATGGCAAGCCAAACGCCATTGTGACACCTGCTTCATTCAGGAATTTTGCCACAGAGTCATTTTGTAGCCAGTAGAAATCATTTTGAGGTGTGGATCTCTTTGGCTTGTGCTCTTTGACCTCTACATCATAGCCATACTTTGGAGCTGTTGTATTCAGGACACTCTGCACATATTTGATGATGTTTTGTGGCTCTTGGCTTGAAAAATACATCTAATACCCCCTTGCTTTTGAGTATTGCTGCCAAGCTTTTTCAAGATTCAATCTGGCCAGCTTGTATTCAAAGTGCAGATCAGCACGCTTTCTGTGATTCTTCACAGCTTGATTGTATCTGAATTCGGCCCCCCTCATAATGTTGTACATCTCTGTGACCTTCTTGTTCCAATACTCTTTTTTATTAAATATTCGCATCAATAATTCTGTCATTTTTGCCCCCTTTTTAGGTGGGCTGTTTCGGTTGATTCTAAGTCATAGGGAGAAATAAAACAGCCCATAAGATTTTCCCCTAATTGCTTTACGCCCAGTCTGGCAAGCTGTCTGTGAAGCTTTCTGGTGCTTTTCCTTTGAATAATGCCACCAGATCATTCAGCTTGTCTTGGTCATAGTCTTTGGCATCATCAAGAAACTTTCGGAAGCTTGTATTTGCAGCTTGTGTCCAATCATGTGTTTTCCAATATGTTGTCCATTGAGCAAATCTCTCATCAAGATCATTTGCTTTGATTTCCTTATTCACAGCTTTTGTTGCTTTGGCTTTTTCGGCTGGCGTTTCTTGGCTCATCTTTTGGATCAGCTCTTCTGCTGTGCAAATGGCTGAATCAATTCCGATTCCCAAGTTGCCCAAAGCACGACCCCATGCAGATGTTTCGCAGTTTTCCACGAAAGCAAACTTGTTGATCGGACTCTTTGCAACAACCTCACGAGCCAAACCTGTTGCTCTGACCTTGCCATCTTGATCAATAATGGTTGCCAATACTGTGCAAGATTGGTCTGTGAGTTCTTTCAGCTCACTTGTCAAAGACCATCCTGCATACTCTTGCATCGTTCTGAAAGCTTTGATGCGGTCATTCACTTGGACATATTCTTTGCCCTTGATGTTGATTGTTTTCAAATTTGTCATTTTTTCCTCCTAGTCTGTGATGTTTTCTTCATTGTTTAAAAGTTTGTTGATGATTGTCATGTATCTTGATGCTTCACTGCTTGTTGGATCACAGTGATTGAAACAATCCACAAAAAAGTCAAAAGCTTCTTTTCTTGTTTCAAATTCTTTCATCTCACCATAACATGTGATCTTGATTTTTTCTTTCATGCTATTTCCTCCAATACCTTGTTGAGAGTTTCTTGTTTCCAAATCTGGTCTTTCCAAAGATCTGGTATGCTTGGAACGCCAGCAACTTTGTGTCTTGCATCAAACCACATCTCAAATTCTTCCTCAGGATCAAAACTCTCACAGAATTCTTTGAGATCTGAGTCATCAGAAAAGTCCATCCACCAATCTTCTCCTGCTGGTGTGCATTGCTGTACATTGATGCTGTTTTCTTCAATCTCAACATTGAATCCATTGTTTTGAAGTGCTTCTATTGCCTTTTTGCTGACCATGTTATTTCTCCATGCAAAATTGAGTTGCACCATTTTCACATCTGATCTGATCTTCATAAACCTTGCCAATGAAGCTCCATCCGATCAAATTTATCATGAAAAGCAGCATGCAGATCGTTCCGCCAATGATTTCTTTGATTTCCATGCTACACCGCCAATTCTTTTTCCCATGCCCAAGCTTCAATCAGAGCATTCAATGAATCTTTGAAGTTTGAATCCATTTTCAGCTCATCAAGCAATTCATCAGCATTCAAGTTCTTTTCAAAATCTTCTCTGCATTCTTCATCAGATTCATCTGTGAGGTATCTGCCAGAGCTGACATAGGTGTCCCCATACGCTTCCATTTCTTCATCATAGTCAAAATGGTATCTGTTGCAGTGCTTCATCCAAAGCCCCATCAGAGCATCATGGAGATCATCTTGCACCCATTCAAATGCTTCTTTTGTTTTAACCCTCTTTGTCATGTTATGCCTCCTTTTCCCAAAGCTTTTTCAGATCAATTTCTTCACCTTTTTCAGCTTTCCAATCGGTGCCAATGCCAGACCAATCAACTTTCCAACAGCGGATTGTTTTCTTGGTTGTGTCAATTTCATACTCATACTCTCTGTCTGTGTGGTTGTATTGAGTGATTTCATATTCATCATTCTGATCTTTGACCAAATTGTTGCAGACATCATTGAAATCAACATCTCTTTTTTCATCTTCAAATGCTTTGGCAAATCTGTTCATCAGATCAAAGCCAACACCCTCTGGGTAGCCATCGCAGTGGTGGTAGAGATTCAATGTGGCATATTCACCAATGATTTTGATTGTAGATCTTGTACTCATTTTTCATTCTCCTTGTTTTTGTTAATCAACCCTTTTTGATTTTTTCACGGGCTTTTCTGCCAGACACTCTGATAAAGGAGAGCTACCCTTGCCAAGTGAGATTTAGCTTTTGCATCACTCATACAATTGGTCTTTGTATGCTTACATTATAACGCAAAATTATAATAAAGTCAAGAAAAAAATGAAAAAATCACGAGAAATTATAGTTTTTTTTATAACTCAATGAAAAATAAAGAAAAAATCATGAAAAAAATTCTGAAATTTCGGCTTTTTTCGGCTTTTATCGGCAAAAAAATGGTTAAAAAATTATTAAAAACACAAAAAAAGACTGATCCATAAAAAAGAATCAGTGCAATAATCAAAAAAACGCTATAAAATCAAAATGTTAGTATTCTTCTCCAAACAGCTTTGTTTCAATATGTGAAATTCTGCTGTTTATGTTTGCTTCTAGGCGATCCAAACGCTTTTCAAGAGCAATTGCAAGCCCTCCAATAAATACCAATATAAGAAAAAGCTCCATTTTTACTCCTTTCTGAAAGATCCGATCACAACAGCTGTGATCTTGACTTCCCCAGCAGATCCATCATCAGTCCTGATTGGAGAAAAGCTTGGATCTGTTGAGTGTGGCATCAAAAATGTGCCAAATTCATTCTTGACATATTCTTTGACGGTGGCTTCAATTGTGCTGTCAAGTGGGTTTCTTCTTTGGACAACAACCTTTTTGCCAGATTCAATCGGCCCACAAATATCTGTATAGTCCTCAGCAGATATACAAACAACACAAGATCCTGCTGGGTAGAGAAGATTCATTGAGTTTCCTCTGATCTCCAATGCAAAGATCCGCTTGCCAGAGAATTTGTCATCAATTGGCATGTAGATCGGCCTGAAATCAGAAACATTCCATTGATGAGCTTCTTGCCAAAGTCCTGCTTGGACATACCCAATGACAGGGATCGTGTCTGTTTCCTGCTCTCCATACATCAAGAAATTCAGAGAAACACCAAATGTTTCACAAAACTTTTTGATGTGCTCTTGTTTTGGATGATTCTTCCCAATCAGCCACATGTTCAATCTTGGCTGAGAGATTCCCATCATCTCGGCTGCTTTTGTAATTGTAATGTGCTGCTGCCGCAGCGTTTTTCTCATTTGATCACCAATCATGTGTCCAAGTGTATAACATTTTGTTGTTTTTGTCAATTAAAACAATCAATAATAAAAAATTATAAAAAAAGCTTGACTTATTCTAATTTTTAGTTATAACATAAAAAAGAAAGGAAAAAGCAATGATTAAAGTATTGGAAAAATTGGGGGCTAACAAAGATGTTTTGGCAATTCTGAGAAAAAGCGGATGGAAAGGAAGCTACGCCAGATTTGCCATGCAGAAGACAAGGGGAAAGCTCACAAGCGATGTTGCTTTGATTTTGTGGAATTACTGCGAAAAGAACAACATCAAGGTTAAACCAGAAGATTTCAAGGAGGGAAAATGATTGTTTTGTTGATGAGATATTTGCTGGCTTTTTATTTTTTGGGGCTGTTTGCTTTGATCTGTTTGTCAATGGCAAACAAGACCAAAAATAAAAGAGGGGCATTGGCGGTAATCCTGTTTCCGCTCATGCTCTTAACAAAAAAAGGACGGGAAAATCTATTGAAAGGAACAAAATGAAAAAAATATTGTTATGTGGAGTCATGTGTTTGGGCTTGACTGCATGTGGGGTTGAGCAGATTGATGCAGGAAATCGTGGTGTCAAGACTGTTTGGGGAGAAGTTCAAGGGGAATCCATGTCTGAGGGCTTGTATTTTTACAATCCATTCAGCACAGATATCTATGAGCTAGACTGCAAGACACAAAATGTGGCTTTTGTCTTTGATACATACACAAAGGATGTGCAGCAAGCTCGGATCAATTTTTCAGTCAATTACTCTGTTGATCTGAATAATGCTCACACTTTATTCAAAGAGGTTGGCCGAGATTATCAAACAAAGGTCATTCAGCCAAAAGTGATCCAATCAGTCAAAGATGTGGTTGGAAAATGGGAAGCTGATGCATTGGTTGCAAACAGAGAAAAAGCAACAAATGAGATCATGACTCTTTTGACAGAATCTTTGGCCAAGAATCACATCCTTGTGCAGAATGTTGTGATTGAAAATATTGAGTACAGCTCTCAGTTTGAAAAAGCCATTGAAGAAAAGCAGATTGCCACACAAGATGCAATCAAGGCCAAGAATAAAACAAAACAAGTTGAAGAAGAAGCCAAGCAAAAGGTTTTATCTGCAAAAGCAGAGGCAGAAAGTATGCGGATCAGATCCCAAGCTTTGAGCCAAAATCAAAACCTTGTTGCCTATGAAGCTGTTCAAAAGTGGAATGGTGTCTTGCCAGTAAATATTTATGGCTCAGCACCAATCCCATTCATCAAGGGGGAATAAAATGAAAAAGCCGACCATAAAATCACTTGTGAAAAAAGCTGACGATGCATTTCAAACAATGATCAGGTATCGTGATAATTTCAAGTGCATCACTTGTGGTCGGCAATTCCCATTTGGAGAAAGAACAAATCTGCATGCAGGGCATTTTGTTGGGCGTGGAAACAAATCTGTCCGATGGGATGAAGAAAATGTCAATGCCCAATGTGCATACTGCAATATGCAGCAGAGCTTTGGAAATGTGTTTGTGATTCATGCATATGAAAACGCTTTGGAGAGCAAATACGGATCTGGCACGGTGGAACGCTTGATCAAAAAAGGCAAGCAACCATTCAAGCCAACAAGAGAATTTCTGGAAGACATCATCAAGTCATCCAATGAGTTTGTTGCCGAGAAAAAGGCACAATACCGCTCGGGAGCGGATCTGATCAATTATGGGGATGGACTCCCGACCGTCCCCACCTATTCGGGAGAAAAAAAATGACAATTCAAAACAAGTTCGCATTCTTTGCAAACTTTTCAGAGGCAATCAAAGCATTGCCAGCTGAAAAACAAGCTGGTGCATACCAAGCTATCTGTGAGTATGGAATCTATGGAACGCTGCCAGAAGATCCGATGTATCTCGGACTTTGCTTGATGGCAAAGGCAAGCATCTTCAAAGAGGACGGCCGAGCAAATAATGGCGGAAACCATAATCCACAAGGAATCAACCAACATTCTGAAAATGGTCAATCTGCTCAAAAGAGGACAAAAGAGGTCAATTCGGTCAAAGTTGGTCAAATCCTTTCTGAAACAGAAACGGAAACAGAAACAGAAACAGAAAGAGAAAAAGAAACGAAAAAAGAAAAAGTCGCTGTCGCTCCACGCTTTCAAAAACCAAGTTTGGAGATTGTGAAATCATACATTGACCAGCAAAGATTCTCTTTGGATGCTCAGGCATTCATGGACTTTTATGAGAGCAAGGGGTGGAAAGTTGGCAATCAGCCAATGAAAGACTGGCAAGCAGCTGTGAGAAACTGGGCAAGGCGTGATGCTGCAAGATCATCTGGCATGACAAAGGCAGAGATGGTTGATCAGCACAATTTGAAACATATTCAAGATTTAATGAGGGGGGAAGCATGATTGACAAAAAGGTTTTTGACAAAAGCATGAGTGCTTTGCTGTATTTCAAAGGGGTAAAGTTTGATCAGAATCATACCGACTTCATGTACAATTTGATGAAAAATGATTTTTCTGATGATGAATTCAGAGCAATGTGTGGAGATATCTGCAAAACAGAGGATCTGTATAGCAAATACCCAGATCCAAAGCTTTTCTATGATCGCAAGAAATCTGCTCAGCAGACCATTCTGATTGAAGAGGGCTCATTCTATGTTGATGACACAATGCCTCAATACAAAGCAGTTTTGGAAGATCTGAGCCAAGAGAAACGGGATGAGGTTTGTCTGAATGTTTGGAATTGGCTGTACAAGAACAGACGTGGAGAGATGGTGAGTGAGCAATTCATTATTGATCGGCTGAAACAATTCAGACCAGAAAAATTTGAATCAGAGCCAACGCTGGCACCGAGCATTGGCCAGAAACTTCTCGGTGTAATCAAGAGAATCTAACAACGAAAGGGGGATCCATGCGACCAGAAGAGATCAGAGCACCAATTGAGCAATTGAGGAAAAAGCTTTCAAAAGGCAAAAGAGAGTATAGGGATGCATTCTTTGAGAAGAAATGCAGGAACATGGAAGTTCAGACAGATGTCATGTTCAATTCATTTTGCCGCTTGAATCAGATTCTTGATGATTGTGTTGATTACAAGGGTACAGTTAATCAAATGAAGAACGCTGTGAATGAGGCCATCATCACAGTTGTGAATGTTGGAAAAACAAATCCAAATGCAGACAAAAAGGAGGTATAGCATGGATCATCAATACGATGTAGAACAAACAATCAGACGGGCTGTTTATGTGAAAAGAAGACTTGATCATCAGCAGCTTCCAAAAGCACCAAAGGACAGCATTGGAAAAAACATTGCCATTCCTGATGATGAGAGAAGTCATGAAGACATTTTGGAAGATATTGAGCACAACAAGGCAATGGAGCATCCTGAGGTTGTTGAGCAGGTCTTTGACGAATGGCTTGACATTTTGGATGATCGTGAAAAAGAGATTGTGCTTTTGAGATGTCGGCCAATGGGATGGAAGAGAGTTGCTCGGGTTGCAGAGAAAATGGGGATCACAGATCGCCAGTATTCATCCCAGCAGCTTCGGAGAATTTTCAACAAAGCTTTGGAAAGAATTGCTGGGAGGTTTTATGTTTAAGCACAAAGAATTTGATGAGTTTGATGATAGCACAAAGACTCAGCTTCAATACTATGCAGAGGGATTTCAAGAGTGCATTGATAACATGTGGGAAGATGATTTCAATGAAGAAGACTTCACTTTTCTCATCAACAGACTGAGGCATATCTGTGAAGAATTGGATTTTGAAATATCTTGGTCAGAATAGGAGGAAAAATGACACCAATGGAAGAGATCACTAAAAACAACGCCATGTATTATTTCATGGAGCATGCCAGACTTCAAAAGCAGATTGAAAGAGAATTTGGTTATGTGTCAGAGCCAATGCCAATGCCAAAACTAGAAAAGAAAGAGCCAAGATGGTTTGTGGTGCATGATGAGTATGATTGCTATGTGGAAGAGTTCCATACCAAGAAAGAAGCTTTGAAAGACATGAAAGGGTGTTGCAATTGCTATTTGATCAAGGGGAAGATTGTCAAATGAAAAAAGTCAATCTTGTGAATAGACGAGGGAAGATCACAGGAAGTGTGATTGTAAAGGAAACACTTTGCAAGCCGATCATGGATGACATATCTTTTGAGCATTTCTTTGATGCAATGATTCCACTCACCATGATCATTGTTGATCGCAGAAAAAAGAGAAAATGTCGCAAAATGTAGCACAATGTCGCAAAATGTCGCATTTTAGATGTCACACAAAGCCCAAAAATGTGGTATCATTTTATTAGAATGACGGAATCGCATACGGAAAGCGGTTCCTTTTTTTATGGAGAAACAAATGAGCAGCATTTACTCTGACGGAAAGAGCCGAATTTTGAGGGGCAATTTTCCGAAACGATTTCGCTTGAAGAATGGGGATCAAGAAGTTCCCTATATTCGCACAGGGGCAGATTCTGTTCGCTTGTCTGGTGATCTCCCAATTGGTGATTTGTTGGTTGAAGAAATAATCAGAGAAAAGACTGCTCAGCCAGCCAAGCTTGATGCACAAAGTTTGGCCATCATCAACAAACAGGACTTTGATCGCATTGACATCTTGAATAAAAAGCTGGCCATCAATCAAGAGAAGATGAATGATCAGCTGAATTCTCTTGCAGAGCATGAAGCCACACTTGCAAATTTGGAAACAAAAAATGCAAATGATATTGATCTTTTGAATGAGCAAACTGGTGCAGCTGTTCAGCTGTTAAAGGGAGCCATTGAAGACACAGAAAAGAAAAATGTGGCTGTTCAAAAGGCATTGAGTCAAGCAATAAAGGAAACTGGCGAAGATTTGTCTGATTCTTTGGTGGCACATGAAACAGCCAAAAACCCACACAGAATCACAAAGACGACCATTGGGCTTGACAAGGTTGAGAATATCAAACCAGAAGACATGCCTGTATCAAAAGCGACCAAGAAAGAGCTTGACAAGAAAGCAGACAAGAAAGACATTGCCGAAGTAGAAAAGAAACTGACAGCCAAAAGTGACGGAATCATCAAGGGCATTGAGCGGATGAATATGCTCGGTGGCGTTGGCGGAAATGAGCTTCCTGTCGGCGGAAAGAAAGGTTATGTATTAGCCAAAGCAAGCAACAAAACTGGAGACTATGAATGGAAAGCTGGCGGTGGTGGTGTTAGCATACACAACGATTTAGAAGGCAGAAGTGCCGACAATGCCCATCCGATGTCAGCCGTTACAGGTTTGGGAGATGCTTTGAGTTCAAAGTATGATGCAAGCAACCCATCCAACTATCAAACAGGGACACAGGTGGCAAATTCCATTGCAACAGAAACAACCAATCGTGAAAATGCTGACAATGGATTACAAAGCCAAATTGATGCCATAACAGCATCCTCTGACGTAAAAGATATTGTCGGAACGTATGCTGAATTGCAATCGTATGACACAAGCACATTGGGAAACAATGACATCATCAAAGTGTTGCAAGATGAAACCCATTCTGATGAAACGACATACTATCGGTGGAGTACAACAACCGAAACATTTACATTGATCGGCGAAGAGGGTCCTTATTACACAAAATCGGAAGCAAATTCAACATTTGTTCCACAAACACGGACAGTAAATGGTAAAGCATTGTCTTCCAATATTACTTTGACCTATACAGATGTCGGAGCAATCAATGGCATTGACTCTTTGATGGTCACAACTGCTTTGGGTTATACGCCAGTCAATCCTTCAAGTTTGGCAAGTGTTGCAACAAGCGGCTTGTATTCTGATTTGACTGGAACTCCAT
>JAEIGA010001849.1_pt1 | contig 33646 bp, 27 predicted proteins | sample 9270691 | NCBI WGS metagenome assembly JAEIGA01 (sample SAMN17057246, study PRJNA624740) | gut metagenome | biome: biome; isolation source: fecal sample | host: Bos grunniens | place: China: Xizang | collected 2019 | reverse complement strand
GTGTGTTTATTCTGCTTGGGATAAACAATCTTCACTTTCTATGTTGCCAGTTGGATATTCAACTTATCTTAGGACAGATTCAGCTTGGGATGCTATCGATCCAATGATTGATTTACAAGCGGCTGATATTTTTTTATCATCTCCAAATTTTACACAATTTAGGGAACCTTTTATGGCTTTACGAGGTTCAACTTTACGAACAAATAAATTATTTACAACTTTACTTTCTCGTAGAGTAGATGCAGGACTTTATTCAGATCAAAATTCAAATCAGTCTTTTTGTGCAATAATTGATTTAGGTTTTTTATCAGCGGTAACTCGACCTTCAAAATTTTATCTTCAATTTGTAATTGATAAATTTAAAATTGAAAATTTAGCAGTTGTAAAATCATCAAAAGATAATAATTATCATTATGAATTTAAAAATGGAAATTCAATTTATTATATAAAGCCTGTAAAAAATTTAGTTTTGATAAGTAGTAGTAAAGAACTTTTTGAGCAAGGGTTAACAGGAACAAATGATAAATTTTATACTCAAGAAAAAAAAGCGATGTTACTTGCTAAACCAGTTCTTCCAATAAAACTTGTCGTAGATGCAAGACAACTTGCTCTTTCTTTAACAGAACAAATTCCTATTTTTAATAAAATTGCATCGATGTTAAGCAGAGAAAGTTTAAGTGTTATTTCTTTTGGAATTACAGATTCAAAAATAAATATCAATGCAGATTTTCCTTTGGAACTTTCTGAAGAATTAGAAACAATGCCAGGCTTTTCGGGTTTAAGTAAAATTCTTTCAAAAAATTCTACAATGCCACAATTGTTATCTCGTTTAACAGATACAGTTCAGTATTATACAATAATAAAGGCTGGAAATGTAAATGAATTGAAAACTGCTTTATTTCCTTTGATGCCTTCAACTATGAATTTAGCTTCTCTATGGGCAATGGGAAATACTTTGTGCTCTGCAATTTTTTCAGCGAGTCTTGAAGAAATAATTTGTTCTTGGGTAGGGGAAGAATTTGCTGTTCTTGGAATTGAAGGTTTGAATGATCCAGTTTTTGTAATGCAAGTTTCTGATGAAAAACAGAGAAAAGAAATTTTTGATAAAATTATTTCTTCAATAATTATAAATGATAACACAAGTTTAATTCTTGATGGTGTGCGATTGCCTCGTTTAGAAATTCCAGCATTCTTACAAGCGTTGTTAAAAAATTTTGAAATCATTTTGCCTAATCCATATTATATGGTAAAAGATGATTTTATTTATTTTTCTGAAAGTCCAGAAACTTTGTCTGCAATTCATAATTCAATTTCAAATGGAAATAAAATTTCTAAAAATGAAAATTGGCAAACTGTATCTATAAATCAAAAAAATAATTCTACAATAAGTTTGTTTTATGATTTAGCACGAAGTGTTCCATTTTTCTTGAGAGGTGAAAATTATCTTTCTAAAATTTTGCAACTTTACACAATTGGTCGATGTGATTTTAGAATTGAAAATTCCGTTTTAAAATGTCAGTTGCAAGCGAATTCAAAAAGGGCAGGAAGTTTAAAAGAAATTCCTGGATATTCAATTAATTTAGAAGGAACTTCTGATTATAAAATTTTTATTGAAAATGGAAAAAATCCAAATCAAATTTTTTGGGTAGAGGATGAAAATAAATTAAAGTCAATGAATATTTCTTCTTTGGCAATTACAGAAAAAAAATTTGATTCAGAAAAAATTAATATTTGTACAACAAAATCTGAAACTTCTCTTGGTGGAATTTTATGGGTTACAACTTCTGATGGAAAAGTGTATTTGTTAAATAAAAATTTAGAAGTTGTGGAAAACTTTCCAATAACTTTATCTGAAATTCCAACAGCTTCTTCTTCTGCAACTGATGATGGAATTGTAATTCCTCTAGGACAAAAATTAAGTTTTGTTTCTTCAAATGGAAATGAAAAAATTATTGAATTAGATATTGCTGGTTCTATAAAATCAAATCCGACTGTGCTAAATAAAAATGTTGCAGTTTATGATAAAAGTTTTGCTGGTAAAATTTTTGTTTTAGAAAATAATAATTGCTTAAATAAAGATAGACCATTTGCAGTTTCTGGAATTGCTTTTGGAAGTCCTGCTTTAATGAAATTAAAATCAGTTTTGTACACAGGATTTATTAATCAAGCGGGAAATGTTTTTGTTTGGGCTGATAATATTTTGAAAAAAGAATTTCCAAAAAAACTAAATGGAGTTTTTTATTCTAATCTTGTAAGTAACGGAAAATATTTTTATGCAGTTTCTTCAGTTGGTGAAATTTTTAGAATTGATGTAAATGGAAATATTCTTTCTGTAAAAATTCCAAACATAAATGTTAAAGAAGGATATTTGACTGTTGTAAGTCAGGGTAATGGTGTAAACAATATTTATCTTACAACAGATGGAAATGTAATTTATGGTTTTAATGAAAATCTCGAATTACTTTCAGGATTCCCATTGGCAGGTTGTGGTACTCCTGTTTTTACAGATGTTAATGGTGATAAGGTTTTGGATTGTATTGTTCAAACTATTGATAAAAAAATTAAAGCATGGAATTTACGATAAAAGGATTTTGATTTAATGAAAAAAAATATTTTTACTATTTTAATTTGTTTGATAATTTTAGTTTTAAATTTTTCTTGTACATCGTTACAACAAGATGTGATGATTTCTTCTGTTGATTCAGAAAATTTTGAACTGTTTGCAGAAATTGAAAGTTCTGTTGCCACATTAGATGCTTCATTTTGTCTTGGTGAAAAAATTTCAAGTCAAAATAAATTAGCAGATGAAACTGAAAAACAGATTGATATTTTTCTTTTAGAAAGTGGATATAGTAAAGAAGCTCAATCTCGTCTTTGGGCGTTAAAAGGTATTCTTAAATTTATTGAAGGAAAAAAAGTTGAAGCAACAAAATGTTTTGAAGTTTCTAAAAATTTATACAAGGGTGAAGTTTTTACTACGATTTTAGGAAGTCGACTTGGTTTAATAAATCTAAATGATGATGAAAAAATAAAAATTGCTGATAAAAAAATTTTATTACTAGAAAAAGCTATAAGTAATTTTAAAAATAAAAATTATGTAGAAGCAGTTGCAAATTTTGATGAAGCATTTATTTCTTTGCCAGGTTATTATCAATATGCTTTTTCAAAAGTAAGAAATAGAGCTTGGAAATTAAGAACCATAAATTCTGAAACAGAAAATACAAACACAAATCTTTTACAAGTTTCAGAAATTACAGTTGGGCAAATGTTGATGATTGTACAAGGTAATTTAAATTTTTTGAGCAATTACAATGACGGAAAGATTTTATCAGAAAATGAATTGTATAAAAAAATTCTTTCTAGTGGATTATTAAATCCTGCAAATGAATTTATGAAAGATGAAAATATAAATTCCAAAAATAAAATTTCTAGAACTGAAAAATTAAATCGTTTAATTTGTGCAAGGTTTTTGTGGAACCTTTACAACGGAAATAAAAATGCAAAACAAGATTTAACAAAATATTCTGCGATGTTTGCAGGAATGAATGATTCACCTGTTCCAGATGTAGAAATCGATTCACCAGATTTTGATGCGGTCTTAGGTTGCATTGAATTAGAATTTATGAATCTTACTGACGGAATAAATTTTGAAGGCGAAAAGAAAGTTTCAGGTATTGAATTTAGTGAAAGTTTGAAAAAGATGAAATGAAAAAAAATAACTTAAATCATTTAAAACAAAAATCCAGTAGAAAAGTTTTTTACACAAATCTACTGGATTTTTTTGGTAAAAATATTTTACTTAGCAATTTTAAAAAAATGAGATGAATAAATTATATCATCTTTGTATTTTTTACCACGAATATAAAATATATCATTTATATTTGTGTGCTTAAAAAAAATAGACAATAAATTAGATTTTACTTTTACAGTATAAATTTTATCATTTTTTTCTGATTTACAAAATGTAAAAGGTTTTAATAATAAAACACATTCTAATTCTCTATCACTTTCTCTTAAAATAGGTTGAGGTAAAGAAACTAATTTACCAACTACAAATACTTCTTTCATTTATATCTCCATTTTTTTTTGTGTGGTTTATAAAGATTTTGCAAAGATATTTTTTAACCAGCACGAAATATCAACTTGCAAAAAAGCAATTTTTATAAAACCAGCAGTTTTAAAAACATCTGTCATTGAAATAGTTACAATTTCCATACATTTTAGGATAAAGACTACCACAACAAATAGTACACTTATAAGAGAAGCTATATTAGAAACGACTTTCATTTTCATAAAATACTCCAATTTAAAAATCTTTTTACGATTTTGAGATGGTTATACATTTTATAAAGTTCTTTTTCGCTTCTGATAACTCCACAATATTTGGGTTCTAAACTTGATTCATTAAGATATAAATTATTTCCGATATACCCAGAAACATGAATTGCTTTATTATTTTTTAGAAAAAATAGAGCACAAATATCATTCTCTGGATTATTTGAAGTTGTTCTTGTAAAATAGTTAAAAAAAAGTTCATCAGCAGTAATTCTTATATTAGTATTAAATGTTTTATTTAAAGCATAACAAATAGTACCACTACAATCACTTCCCTTTAAACTTTCGTCACCCCAAACGTAAGGAACATTTTCAAATAGTTTTAATGTTTGCATAAAATTGTTACTTTTTATTTTCATATAAATCTTCCTATTATTCCAAAAATTCCTGCAACAATAGAAACAGCTGCTGCAATATTTGCTCTCCGAACTTGTGGCAAACTTTTAACTTCATCTTCTATTATAGATAAACGATGAAGAACTTCTCTTTTAAATTCTTGTTGCTCTCCTTCCATACGAAAGACAGTAGAATTTAATTTTACAAAAAGGTTTGTAAAATCTTCCATAAATTGATACCTCCATATCAAAAAAATAAGATATACAGATATTACAAGAAATAAACACATTAAAATGTTAAGGTTTATATAATTATTTATTAGAGAAATCTTAACAAATTAGTTATAAATTTTTGGTATATATTTTTTTCATAAACCAAAGCGCTACGGCGTAATATATTTAGGAGGCTCTTATGATTAGAGTATTTACAAGAAAAAATTATCTTGCTAAGGACAATACAAATCCTTTTGTATTTCACAGTCGAACCCTTAACACATTGTCAGAGGATGCCCTTGTAGAAAAAATGCAAGAGTATAATTCAACATTAACGGAGGCAGACATAAAAGGTGTCTTATCTGTTTTAAAGACAATTATTTTAAGGTATGCAGGTCTTGGTTATTTGATAAAATTACCATTTGGAAATATTTGGGCAGTTGCAAGTGGAACATGTCAAAATATCAATGATTCATTTAATCCCAAATCATCATCGAATGATCACGATTTAGATTTACATTTTAAATGTTCAAAATCAAATAAAGATGAATTGTTGCGTGTTGCTGAATATGAAAAAGTAAGTTCTACTTATGTTATGCGACCAAGCATTATTGGTGCTTTTGCTTTTGATAATGATGGAAATGAAATCCCTGTTGTTACAAAAGATGAAAATGGGAATGATATTTCTTCCTTAACTTTTTCTACAGGTGATATACTTCGTTTAAGAGGCGAATATTTAAAAGTTAGTTCTAAGGATGAAAATCAAGGAGTTGTTTTAATTTCAGAAAGAGATGAATTTCAATACAGAATTTCTAAATATTCTAGAAATAGTGGAGCTTTTATTGATTTTATTATTCCAAGTGAAATTCCAACTGGAGAATATTCTTTACAAATTATAACAAAACCAGGTGTGAACAGATACGAAACTTCAATTTGTCCTGATAAAATTGTTATAGAATAAAATTATATGCCATATTTGAGTTTAAAATATGGCATACTAGAGAGTAAAATAAGCAATACTACAAACTCTAGTATTGCTTATTTTAGTTTAAAGTATTACATACTAGAGTTTAAAATATGTAATACTTTACTTTAAAATATGGCATATAAAATTTTATAGCTAATCAATTCCAGAATGTTAAAGTATTTAATATTTCATTAGAAGTTTGTACATTACCAAATTTTTGTTTCATTCGATTAATTGTAACGTTTACAGCACTTTCAGAAATATTTAATTCTGATGCGATTGTTTTTATTGGTGTTCCTGCAATAAGATGACAAAAAATTTTCTGATGTTTTTCATTTAGTTTCTCAAAATCAAAACCAGGTATAGGTGTAAAAGTCTTTTTCACTTTTGTAGAAGCTACACTTTTAAAATTCATATTTTTATTTTTAAGAGCTTCTCTTACTTGTTCAATTTCAAAATTCTCAAGGCAGTATAAAATATAAATATTATCATGAGACATAAAGAAATTTAACATAAAACTATTTACTTGTTTATCAGAAAAAACAAGAACCTTAATACCTAATGCATTTAACTCAATAAATGATTGTATCAATTCCCAAGGATTAGTTTCGCCATTTAAAATAACATATTCAACTTCTTGATTTAAATTTAAAAAGTCATGAATATCAGAAAAACTTTTAAACGAATGAACTCCAGTTAAATTGGAAAATATACTTTTTCTTGTTAACATTTGGGACTCTGTGTACCCGATTGTATATACTTTTCTCATAGCGTGAGAAAAGTATCAATAATAGAAAATTTAGTCAAGTTATTTGATTTGCATTTCAATATTTTTTGAAAGTTTTTTTATAAATTCATTATTGGGTTCGAGAGATTGGATTTCTTTGATTTTTTTGAGAGCTTCTTGATATTGTTTCTTTTTATAGAGAACAATACATTCTAAATATTTTATATCTATTCTGTTGGGGGATAACAATAAAGCTCTTTGTATAAAATTCATTGATTCATCATATAAATTATTTTCTAAAGCATTTTCAGCTTGTACTAATAATTGTTGTGTATTATTAAGTCTAAAATAAAGAACATTTATAGGATCATAAATAATTTTTGACGATATATTTTCATAAGTTTCTTTTTTTATACAAATTGTTAGTTCTTTTGATGAATTATTTGCTTTTAAAATAAAACGACCTTGTACATCTGTTTGAGCAACTAAAGAATCATTTATAAAAATGTTAGCATTTTCGACAGGTTTGTTTTCAAAATCATAAACCATACCATACATATACGATTCTTTATCTTTATAATTTAAATTTGAAATTTTATTACTTTGGCACGAAAGAAAAAATAATAAAATTATTAAACTAAAAATAATCTTTTTCATATTTTCATCCTATATAGCTTATTATTAATATTTACAATTAATTCATTTGGGGTACTATAAAAACAACTCATATTTCCTGTAGTGTTAAATGATAATTTCAATACTTGAGATGTTTTGGTATCCTTAATATAAACTTTTCCACTTTTATCTGTTCCTATTATACTTATTAATACATAATTTGATGGTATATTTTGTATTATATCAGAATTTATATTTTTTTGCACATTTTTTGTTGATTTATTAATTTCATTTGAAGTATTGGCAATTGAAAAATATTTTGTAATGTAATCAATATCTGTATCAAATGATAAATTTTTTATATCCACTTTTTCATCATAAGAAAATCCTTGCGTACTATTTTCTGTAGAGCTTATTTTTATAACTATATTTAAACTATTTTGATTGGTATTTCTAAGGGAAAATTTTGTTATATTAAATAGATGTTCTTCACTTGAAAGTACAGAAAGTAATGAAAATAGATTTTTAGCATTAATAGAAAATACAAATTCTAATTCATTATGTGTACTATCTTGTAAATTTTGATAAGTATTTATTTTGCCTGTATTATAAGATATTAAATCTCTAATATAATCACAAAGGGAAGATGTGGAGATAAGTTTTAATTGATCGTTTTTTGAATTGATAAAATTTATTTTATTTTCATACCACAATATTTTTTCTTGTAAATTAATATTTTCTTGTGGTTGTTCTATTATATTTTGTAGTTCTCCCGATATAGAAAATTTTTCTAATTGTGTTTCTTTTTTTACTTGATGTAGTAAAACTTTTTTTATTTTTGAATCTTTTTCAAAATTACTTAGAATTTTTAAACTATCATTAGAAATTGCTTCAAAAATAAATATATTATTTACTATTTCTAAATTTAATATTTTTGTGTCATCCGTTAAATTTGATATTATACATTTTATTACATCTATTACTTTTTGATATTGAGTTTCGTAAATTTTATTATATTTTTCTGTTAGAACATTTAATTTGTTTTGTTGTTTATTATATTCTTGTTGTTCTTCATTTTTTATTTGTAAAATTTTTCTTTGTTCAAGTAGTTTTGCTGTATTAGTTTTATAAATAAGTGATAATGATATAAATAAAATACTTATAATCATAAATAACAAAAAAAATAAACTTATTTTCTTATTCTTTTTACTACGAAAAAAATCATTAATTGTGTATTTTTTATCATTTATAAAAACTGTATTACTGTTTGAAATATCAAAAAAAATACATTTTTCTATATCACTTTGACTGTCAGAAAAATCCACGACATATTTTTCTATATGATTATTTTTGATATAAAAAATTTCTCTATATTCGTCATTTATAAAACAGACATTTTTTGTTACGAATGTTTTTAAATTTTTGATTACATAAAACAATGAAATAATTAATTTAGAATTAGCATATTCTTTATCAATTAAAAATATTATATAGGAATTTTTCTTTTTGCCATTATCAAATATATATAAATTAAGATTTTCTATATTACCTGGATATATTCCTTTTAATTTAAAAAAAATAGCTTGTCTTAATTCTTCCGATTTTAATTTTGGTAAATCTAATATAAATATAGAATAATGTAATGGAGATAAAAAATCTTTATTTGAAACTTTTATTTTCATATACTACATTCCTTTCAATAATTTTATAGTATTCTATTTTATCCGATTTTTCACTTTTGGGAAATCCTGCCACAATAAAAATAGCACTCATTCTTCCTGTATAAAAAGATATTTCCCAAAATTGAGTTTTAGTGCCTATAATATCTAAAATTATATTGTCTTTTTTTATTTCAAGAATTTCTATTAAATCATCTTCGTTTAAAATATTGTTGGAATTTATTGCATTTATTAATTTTTCATATTTCTCTTCTGGATTTTTGATGTTAAAAGACTGATTGTAAATAAATATCTTTAATATTTCAGGATGTGTAAAAAAAATATTGTTCATAGGTATAGAATTTAGGATAGGAAATTTATCTTTTCTTTTTTCAATTAAAGTAAATAAATTACAATTTGTAAAATTAGTGTTTATCCAACCATAAAAACTTACATTATTATATCCAACCTCAGATAAACAAATATTTATTTTTTCCTTAGAATTTAAGTATTTGTTTTTTTCTAAAATTTGTTTGTACATATCTAATCCGTTATTTAAATTAAATATTAGTTTTTCAAAACTTTTTGAAAATAATAAATCTTGAGGTAAACAATTAATATTAAAACCTGAAGAAATATCTTTTACTATAATATTATATTCTGAATATTTATTTTGTAAGAAAATAACGCCATTAGAAAAATTTGAATCAAATTCATCTTCTGTAAAAATGTTAAAGTCTTTTTCTATTTCGTTAATAATCAAATTAATTTTTTCTAATTCGCTATATTTTGATATTTTTTTATTTAACATATATTCTATATTGAATATTAAATAAAAGGAAGTAATGATTATTACACATATAAATAAAAGTATTACAAAAGCTGTTAATTCACCAGTTCCTCTTTCTAAGTTATTTCCCATTTGTTAGTACCGAAAAAGAATTAAAAAGAACAGATGTTGTCTGTTCTAATCCATTATTTAAAAAATATGTAATACTTATTCCTTTCATATAACCGTGAATATCGTATAAATACTCTATTTTTTTTATTTTGTTATCAAAATATGAATGTTTTTTTAACGCATTTATTTTTTCTTCAATTTGTGAATCATCCAAAGACCAATAAGGTGTTTTTATTTTTGAAATATAACTTCTTATGTAATCATCTTTTACTATTTTTTCATAACTATATGTTATTTGATTATTGATTTTTGAACTGTTTTTTATTGCAGAGAAAAAAATATTTGTTAATAAACCACAAATAATTAAAGAAATAGTCATTGCAACTAAAACTTCAATTAAAGTATATCCTTTTTGATTAGTTATAGAGGGCTTCATATACAATAGAATTTTGCGAATTTATAATGGAGTTTATATCTATATCAATGTTTTCTGTTTTTTTTGTTATTGAATATAGAATACCCATAACCGATGTTAGGCAAAATAATATTGAAAAAACAGCTAATAGTGTTCTTAAAATATAAAAACCTTCTTGTTTACTCCCACGAACAAATATCTGCATTTTTACCTTCTCCTCCTTCAAAACCATCTGCTCCAAAAGAACAAATAGAATATGGTGTATTATTTTTTCCTGGAAATGAATATTCGTAAGGATTTCCCCATGGGTCATTAGGAATTGCTTTGTGTAAATATGGTCCATTCCAGTTTTTATTTATTTGTTCATCTATAGGTTCTTTCCATAATGCTTGCAATCCTTCTTCTTGCTTAGGATATGAACCACAATCCAAATAATAAGTTTCTAATGCTAAAATCAATGATTCAATTTGTGTTTTTGCAGCTACCGTTCTTGCTTTATCAATATATTTTACAGTTGAAAACCCTACTGTTGCAGTAAGTACTAAAATAATTGCAATAACGGTAAGAACTTCAATTAAAGTCCAACCATCTTCTTTGTTGTTTTTCATAAAACAGCTCCGTACATATTAAAAATTGGTAAAATAAAATTTGTTATAATTAATATTATTATTACTCCAGCTAAAAGTATCAATATGGGTTCCAAATATATGAAAAGTTTTTTAATATTTCTTTCTACTTGGTTTTGAAAATATTTATGAATTTGACAAAAAATATTTTCTACATTTCCTGTTTTTTCTCCGATTTTTATCCAAGTTACAACGTAAGATGGAAAAATCTTTACGCTCTCAAATGCACTAGAAAGAATTTTTCCTTTCTCCAATTCTTTATATACATCATAAATTGACTTTTTATAATATAAATTGGAAATACTTAATGCAGAATCTTTTAATGCTTCAGGAATATTTCTTCCTGCATTTATTAGTAATTCCATAGCAAAAGAGAAATCTAATGTTTGCTTTGATAAAATATGTTTGCCAATAAATGGTAAGTTTAGCAAAAGTTTGTCTTTAGTTTCTGCTATAGTATTATTTTTTTTACATAAATTTTTAAATATTATATATATAATAAAAAAACTACAAAAAATAAGAATAAATACAAAAATAAAAATTCGTAAAGATCCAATCTTTTGTATGATTTCCATCGAGGAAGAATTATCAAATTGAATTAATATTTGAATAAGTTTTGGTAGTACATAAATTATAAGTAAAATACAGCATATGATAGCAAAACTAACAACCAATATAGGGTAGGTAAGTGCTTCCATAATTCTTTGCTTTGTTTCATCTGTTTTATGTAAAAAATTGGCAAGGTGAGAAAAAATTTCCTTAGGATTTCCTGTTCGTTCACTTAGTCTTGCCATTCCCCTATATAAGGAAGAAAATGTTGTAGGAAAAAGACTTAATGAATCATGCAATGTTTTTCCATGCAAAATTTCTGAATGTAATTCTTTAGAAAGTTGTTTTACTTTTATATTTTCAGAAATTTCATTTATTAATAAAAGAGAATCTTGAATAGAAAGATTAGAATTTAACATAGAAGAAAAAATATCTGTAAATTCAATTAAAATTTTATTCGAAAATCTTTTTTTTATTATATTGTTTTTATTTTCATCTACTAACGAATAATTTAATAAAAAATAAGAAGTGGATGTAAATGACTGAATAAGAGATTCTTCTGTTAATGATTCTTTTAATAATTCAGTTTTTTTGCCATTTTTGTCACATACTACACATTTATACATAGCCATCAAAAAATTACCTCCCTTCTTAATTCTTCTAAAGATGTGATTCCATTAGCAACTTTTTCAAGACCATCGTGAACAAGATTTTTCATTCCTTCTTTTCTTAGAGATTCTAAAAGTTCTGAGTTTCTTTTTTTATTTATTATTAATTCTTCTAAATTACTACTAAATTCAAAAATTTCTGAAATAGCAATTCTTCCTTTATAACCAGTATTATAACAATCTTTACATCCAACAGCTTTTTTTAATTTATTAATTTTTATTGAATACTTATTAAAAATTTTCTTTTCTTCGATACTGGGATTTATATCTAATGAACATTTAGTACATAATTTTCTTACAAGTCGTTGAGCTTCAACACAGCGTAATACACTACATAACAAATATGGTTCTATACCCATATCGTATAACCTAGTAATAGCAGAAATACTATCATTTGTATGCAAGGTTGTAAGAATAAGATGTCCTGTTAAAGCTGCCCGTATTGCTAATTCAGCAGTTGCACTGTCTCTTATTTCACCTACCATTATTACATTCGGATCATGTCGTAAAACTCTTCTAAGCATAGTTTCAAATGTTAATCCTATAGTTTCATTTATTTGAATTTGTGGAATATCTTGTATAATTTGTTCTACAGGATCTTCAAGTGTAATTAATTTAAGACTTTCTTTAGGTAATAAATTTAATAAAGAATGCAAAGTTGTTGTTTTTCCACTTCCTGTTGGTCCTGTTACTAAAACTAATCCATGAGGATATAAAACTGATTTTGTAAGAGTTTTTACACATTCGTTATTAAACCCTAATTCATTAAGTGATAAAATTTTATTTTCATAATTAAATAATCTTAATGTTATACTTTCTCCATTTATAACAGGAATAATAGAAACTCTTATATCGATAGGTGAATTTTCTATTGTTACGGAAATACGACCATCTTGAGGTAATCTTTGTTCCATAATATTCAATTTAGCCATAATTTTTATTCTAGATGATAAGGTATTGAATAAATCAATAGGTAATTTTTTTACGGTTTGTAATAAGCCATCTATTCTATACTTGATGTAAATTTCAAAGTCATTTGTTTCTATATGTATATCAGATGCTTGATATCTAATTGCTTCAATTATTATAGCATTTATTATATTTACAATAGGTGCATCTGGTTGAATCGAATCAAGAGTAAAATCTGAGGATTGAATATTTGCATTTGCATCATCAATAAGACTAGAATTTGTATTCCCTGCCAAATAAGAAATTAATTCCGTTTTTTGTATATAAACAAAATATATTTTTTTTGGATGATGAAATTTTATCAAAAACTCTTTTATCTGATTATCTGTATTTTCAGTTAATGCAATTGTAATAGATACAGAAGTTTCTTCCAATAACAGAACTTCATTTGTAGAAATATATTCTTGAGAATACTGATTTTCTAAAGAGTTTATATGTGGAAAATTACTTAAACTTACATATCGTATATTTTTACCCATAAATTAGTTTTCCACAACATAAAGAGAATAGTATTTTTCAATATTCTTTGAAACTGTAACAGGTTCAGCTTCTTGAAAGTAAACATGAGGGACAATATATATAACCATTTCTGTAATTTCTTCCGAAGTATTTATTTTTTGAAATAATTTTCCTAATAAAGGGATTCTCCAAAGTAGAGGTATTTTTTTTATAGTTTCTGTTGTTTCTGTTTGTAATAAACCTCCAATTATTATTGGAGAGCCTGATTTAGTTCTAACTTCACTTGTAACAAGTTTTTCTGATGTTGGAGGTAATGAGTTTGATGAATCAGATACAGTACCTTGTTTTGAAATTTCTGCATTAACTTTCATTGTTATCATTCCATCACCTGAAACCCAGCCATTTATATTAAGCTGCAATCCCGATGTTATTTCTTTTGTTGTAGTCTTTACAACTACGGAAGATGAATCATCCATAACACCTTCATTATATCTAAATGTGTTTGTGTTCTGAAATTTTACATCAGTACCAGAAATTCCATGTAGAGTTGTGTCTGCTAATACCTTTGCTTTATTTTCTCCGATTTCATTGTTTAAATTTAGAGCAAACTGATATCCAAATTGAGAAACAATATCAAAATTAATATTCAATAAATTTGATAACATTCCAGAAAATGAAAAAGAAGAATTTTTATCCTCTATAGGTACAACTGAAAATGAATTTGAAAAATTTACATTGTCTGATTTTTGATATTGCATAATTAAAAGTTCATATCTTATCTGAGGTTTTGGAATGTCAATTAATTCAAGATTCTTTTTAAATTCTTCTAGTTTAAGTTCAGAACCTGTATAAAAAACTAAAGTATCATCTCTTGTTGTTATTAATTCTTCTTTACTTACAGAAGGTGGTAAAAATTTTAATAACTCTTCACTTTTTATATATTTTAATCGTATTGGAATTCCTTTATTATTTTTATCAAGAAGGCTTAGATAATTTTTTATTGCTGTGGTAGATTCTGTTGTAACTGTTGTAATAAAAGAATTTGTATCAGGTATTATTATTGGAGGTTCTTTAAAATATTCACTTGGTATAAGTTGTATAATATCTTTTACATTTCCAAAATGAACATCAAATCTTTGAAAATTTTTGTCCTTTATAGGTTTATCTATTTTATTTATAAAATCTAAAATAGGTTGAATTTCATCTTGACTACCTGTTATATAAAATGTATTAGAATTTTTATCAATTTTAATCATTGATGATATATCATATCCTGTTGGCATAAGAGATAATGCGTTCTCAACAGAAATATTATTTAATTTAATTTCTTTTGTATCTTTTAATTTTTTTATAATTTCATTTTTTGTTGTTTCAAATATGTAATAAATACCATCTTTTTTTACATAATCAGCATTTGCTAAGTCAAGGATAAGTCGTAAAATCACATCAAATTCTTTATTTTCAAAATAAATGTTTTCCAAAATTGTACTTGTTTTTGTTAAGTTTGAATATTCTTTATTTGCTTTATCAAATAATTGTTCGATGATATCTACAAATGTTGCTTTCGGAGCATTAACTGAAAATACAGAATTATTTTCAGTTATAGTAATTCTAGCAAACTTATTTATCATACTTTGTTGTATCTGTAATTTTTGTATATAAAAATAATCTGCCTCTTCTATAAGTTCATAATCCCAATTTTTTCTTATAATCATTTCTAAAACATTTGAAACTTTTGTGTTAACAGTATGTATTGATACGATTCCTTTAGGTAATTGATCATATAAAATTGTTTTATTTATCTTTTTAGAAATTTTCTTTAATAAAAAAGTTAAATCTACATCTTCAGCATCTATGGTTAGTAATTCATCTTCAGAGAATTTTATATTTATTTTTGAAATATAATAAATGCCGTTTTCAAATGAAGCGTATAAATTAAAAGCACTCAGAAAATTGTTTAACCCTTGTTCAAAAGGTGTTTCTTTAAAATAAAAAGTTGCATTCCCTTGTACTGTTTCATCGGGAATAATAGAACATTCTCCTATGTCGGATAAAATAATTAAAATATCTGTGATTTTTTGATTTTGAAATTCCATTTGTGGTATATTTTTGGCATATACACAAAACGCACATGATAAAAACAAGAAAATAAAAATCTTTTTCATAATATAATACTTCCTATTTTTACAACAATACTACTTATTGACATAAAAGGACCAAATGGAATTTTTGTAGAATTATCCCAATTGTAGAACTTTTTACCCAAAAGATACATTATTATACCACATAAACAAGCAAAGAAAATAGCAATTATCCAAAAATTTATACCAAGAAAATATCCTATTACAGCAGAATACTTAACATCTCCTAAGCCTAGACTCTGTTTTGTTAGAAAATGCACGATCAAAAAAAATAACCCTGCAAAAATAGCACTCACTAAATGGTAAAAAATAATTTCCCTTTTAAAAACTAAGTCAAAGATTACTAATCCTGTAAAAAGTAATATAAGATATTTATCTGGTAATATTAAATATTTTACATCTTTTATAATCAAAAATAATGAAATAATGGAAAAATAAAAAAGCGTAAAATATTCTAACATAATTTATCTTAAAGTATATGCGATATAAACTCTTTCTTCAGGTAGTCTATCTTTGGGTGAAATTACAGCTAAATATCCATTTAATCCAGACAAATAATTTTTATAACTAGGAACGTATATATTATGAACAATTTTATCATTTATTGATAATTCATATTTATAATCTTTGAACGAAACTTTAAGAATATTATCCACTTGATATCCTAAATTTATGCATTCATCAAAAGTCCATTTTGTAAAACTTCTATATGAAGTACCAATTAATTCTCCTACTGTAAATTGACCTTCTGTATTTATTAAAAAAACTAACATACAATCTCCGTATGAAGATGTTGTATGCCCAAATATAATTCCATATCCTGCTTCTGGTGTTCCTTGTAATTTTTGAACAATAACAGAATAATCATTTTCTTTTACGGATGGAACTTCTTGTAATACTTTCCATAAAGTACATCCTTGTGATGTCCAATATTTTTCGTCACTTACATTAAAAACTGTTGTATTTTCTGTAGTTTCAAATAGAGATTCCACTTCTTCTGTACCACCTAAAAATGGTGTATTGTTTATAGTTGAGGAGGTATCTCCTGTCAAATCTTCTGTTTCTTCAGGGGGGATATCTTGATTATTTTTGCAAGAAAAAATAATCAAAAGAGAAAGAATTAAACTTATCTTTAATAAAAACTTAAACATAAAACCACCTTTTGGATTATGGTTTTATTTTATAATACAAAATCTTATAACGCAAGAAAAATTTTTAGGTTTTCGAGAATTTCTGATAGGGGAATGTAAAATTTGTAATTTATAGAGAATATTTTATATAAGTGAAAGAGAATTTTAAAAATTATATTTGTTATTTTCTAATGATTGGACAATAGACTCAAATTCTTTTTCATTAACTGTTTTTACATCATGGAAAAAGATTTTATATCTATCAAATCCAGCTATTAAAAAAGTTTTTTTTGCATAAGATGCCATTTTAGATGAAAATTTTGTTAATGAATTAAGTCGTTGTTTTTCAAATTTTTCATTTTTAGATGTATTATATACTAATATATAATCAATATGACTTCTGTCAAATGTAAGATTTTTTTCTAAAACATCATTCAGTATTAAAATACTTTCCGTTATTTTATTTCTAATTTTTTCTTTTTGCAAAGATGAGGTTATATCACCATTCTTAAATTCAATGAAAATGAAATTTTCTTCATTCAAGATAAATAACGCATCATTGGATCTCATCTCTTTAGATGAAATATTTGTATTTCTAAAAAAATAATTAGTTTTGAAAGTATCAAAATCAACTGCTTCTAATTTAGATTCTGTCATATAAACATTATTAGCATTATCAAAAGATATTTCATCAATTGTTTTGATATATTGAGAAAAAATTTTTTCAACACTATTCATCATCTTCCTCTAAAAGAGATCGTTCGTTCTCTAAATCTTGTAAAGGAATAAAGAGAAGATGGTTTATTTCTTCTAAATTATTAGAAACATCTTTTATCTCTGATTGTTTATGAGTATCATCAATATCCTTTGCCAAATAAAATTTACATGTTTTGCGAATTTTGTATTTTTGAGCATATACATCAATAGCATTAATAAAATAAGGGCTATGTGAATTTATGAGAATATGCATATCAAATTCTTTTTGAATTAATACAATTATTTCTGCTAGTAATTTTTGCCATTCTGGGTGCAAATGTATTTCAGGTTCATCTAGTATAATAAGTCCTTTTTTTTCTAATACTCCATTTAATAGAAGGGTTTTTATTATGACAAATGTTTTTAATCCTGTAGAAATATTTATTAATTTTAAATTTTCCTTTGAATCCTCTATTTTGAAATTGACACCTTCTTTTTGTGATAAAAGGATATTACCTTTGCAAATTGAATTTAGTTTATCGTAAATTTTACTTATTTTTTTATTCATAACGATATCATGTAAAATATTTTCCATGTTATCATTATCTCTTAGTCCTCTTCTCAATTTTTTATATAAATCACTTTTGTGATCTCTTCTATAAGAAATATACTTTGCATTTAAGGTATCCAAAATAAACGGATCATCTATGTATATAGATTCCGTTTTTAAATTAATAAAATTATTCAAAGATGAAACTTTATTATTTTCAATTTCTACATATATATTACTATCTTTTATATCTAAAGATATGTATGAATTGTTATTGGAATATAAATTTTGTATTTGATCTTCAAATTCTCCATGTAACTTATTTTCTAGTAAGTTTCTATAGATTTCATCCGTTGAAATATTTAATAAGTCAACAATATTATTGTAATAGGGGTCATCAACTTGATCCGAAAAGAAAGAGGATCCCAAATACATCATTATAATTTCTTTTATATCCTCTTTTTTTGCTATATTCCTTCTAGTTAATAGTTCTGTAACACATCTATCTACCTTTAATCTCATAGAGTCATATCCAAAAAATCTATCTTCAATATATCGAGTAATTAACCCTTTGATTGTTTGTATAGAGGTTTCTTCTATGTTATAAAAACTATTAAAAATAGAGTACAAAATTTTTCCAACCGTACTTTTACCTGTACTGTTCAACCCTGCGATTAAAGTTATTGTATTAATTTCTACTTCTGCGGACATTAATTTTCCAATATTTTTGCATTTAAATCTCACTATTCATCAATCTCCCATAATACAAAGGTACTCTATTCATATCGGAAATAAATTATAAATCTTTAATACTTATAAAATAAACCATTATATATAGTATATTACACTTTTATTTCTTTTACTAGAAGGTAAACTTTATATATTCTTTACTGAGATATTGAACAACTGATGTATAAATCTTCTGTTGTTAGTTTTTCTCTAATGGTGTTTGTAAGTTATATCCTAAATGGTTACAACCATCAGAAAACAATTCTGATTCCTGTACTAATTCATCATAGTTTTTCGTCGTTCAGTTTCCTTTTCGCTTATTTTTTATCATCTTTTAGTTTGTTTAATAACTCTTCTGCTATCATTGTGTTAGTCAGATATAGTTCTTATTAATTTTTATATAAACTCTACAGGAGTAACGTCTATATCTTTATGAGGAAGGATATTTTCATCAATAAAAATCTGTAATAGTTTTTTACTGATTATATACATCCCATTCAATTTTGACATATTATGTTCTTTCAGCTCATTAAAATCTAATAATTTTTCTTTTGACTCTTTGTGTAATTTTACAACTTCACCTTTTATACCTACACGCATATTATCACACATAGGACAATCTTTTTTACAATTTACGTCTTTTAATGATAAAACGTTTTGTAAAACATTTTTAGGTTTCATTTGAAAATTTGTTTTAGATGCTTGCCCTTTACTATTAAATAAATCCCAAAAATCTACTCCTGTTATATTTTGTTCAATTATTTTTTCTTTAAAGTAAGTAGATACAATCCAATATGTCCAAAACGGGGTTACAAATTTTTTAGATTCATACTTTGAAGAAAGACCTTTTACAACAAATGGTTTTATTTGTTGTATACCGTTCTTACATTTAGTACAATAATCTGTATAATCAAATGAGTCATTACCGTTAAGTTCTAATTCAAAATTTATAAAGTCAATCCCAACATCTGGTTTTTGTTGACCGCTACAATAAAAATATTCAAACTCTAGTAATTCATTTGTTGTATAATAATCCTTATCTTGGCTTATTTCATAAGTACCAACTGTATTTAAATATGCTAGCACAGTTGTAGCCTCTTCTTTTGATATATTGTCAAGTGTTATATATGATTTACTATGAGTGCATTTTCCTTTTATTAACTTCTTTATATTCTTAATTATTTCAGAAGTAATTTCAAAATTAGGTACTAAAAGGATTTGTTTTTTCATAGGACCTCCTTAAAATGATTCCAACCAGCTTGCTGTAATTTCAAACATTTCTGGATAATCCTTGTAAATTTGTTCAGCGTGTTTTAATATTTCTGATTTTACATCACCATTATTTTTATAAACATCTCTTATCTTTTCTAAAACTGAATTCCAGTCTTTTGTGAAACCTTTGTGAGTTTCCCTATCAATTACTACAGATGCAAAATCATCAACTTTTTGTCCCAACTCACGGTTTAATGCCTGAGGTACTAAGTGATGTGCCTCAATAGCATGATTATATCCCTTTGTAATCTTTTTCATATCTTTATACGATCCAAAGATACGTTCACCATTTTTTATCGCACCTACAAACTCATCAGCTTTCCCTGCTACTCTTGCAGCTTTTGCAGCCTTTGCAATTTCTCTAGAACCTTCTAGAGCTTTTATGGCTCTACCACCACCTGTTGCTCCAGGAATAAACAAACAGCCAACATCGGCTGCAAGAGATGCCCACGCCCATGGATTTGCAGGATTTGCAACAATATCTACTATATCCCAAGCAATCCCCGTAACATCTAAAAAGACATCGATAGCTTCTCCATCAGGATCCACATACTTAACAGGATTGTTCCCTGCGTAATGATACAAATTGCTATTGATGTGGTATGCTTTAGCAACCACATCAACAAAGGTGAGTCAAGGGCTTGAATGACCAACGGGAGTGTCCCTTGACCACCTGTATTGTAGTAACAAATACCCATTTTTCTGCAAATTTGGCTCAAAACTCTCGAAAATCAGCAGTTTCCGACGAAGCTTCCGCAGATTTTTCTTCCTTCCCTCGTTATGTAATTATATTTTACCTCATTTATTGCATTTTTGGTACAGATTTTGAGGTAAAATTACCAAATTTGGACCAGTTATTGAACAAATTCAGTTAAAAATCCATCTCTTCCCATCAATTTTTATTGATGGGAAGAGGGATACTAATAATATTTAAAAATGAAATTAATCTGTATTTGAGATATAATTTATTTCTCTAATATATCTTTTAAATTCTTTTTCATCTTTATATTCTATTCCCTCATGCCAATTTCCATATATATCAATTCCTGATAATATAATTTTACGTTTATTCGTATCTAACGGATTATTTTCGCATATCAATATTTCTATATCATCAGAATACTTAGTTATGGTTTTATAATTTTGAAATATTCCCGTAGATGTATAAATAGTTTCTTTTACAATAATTTTATTTTCGTTCCGAGCATATTCGTAGACATTATCAATAGACGACCTTTCATTTGCAAGTAAATCAACTTCAACTTTTACTAATTTATCATCAGAATAATAATAGTGATAAATTGAAAAAAAGTTCGTTTCTTGTATTATTTCTTTTTTTAATTCATATCCGTCTATTTTTTTTGTAATTGTTATTATTTCATTAAGGATTCCATTTTCGTAACAATTTCTTGTATATGTATTGTTTGATTTATCTACATAGTATTCGTAAGTATATGTTCTTTTATCTTTTGGTATATAAACTGATATTAATCGACTAGTTTCATCATAATAAAATTCAAATTCCTTTGATTCATAACCATAAATTTCTTTTATAAGAAAACCTTGGTAATAAATATCATTTTTTATTAAATTGTAATTAGTTGTATATAAATTATTTTCATAAAACTTTATATCGGAAATTTTATCATTTAAAGTAATATCAAAAGTATCAAATTCTACAGGAATCCATTCTCCATAGATAGTTGTTAATCCGTTAATGATATTATTTCTCCAAAACTGATTAACAGCTCTTTGAAACTGCAAATCAAAAGTATTGTTTTCCTTTCCTATAGATACATTATTCTTTTTAGCTGAAGGAACACAACTTACAATAAAAATTATTATTAAACTTATAACTATATTCTTTAATCGCATAAATCCTCTATTCATTTACTCTAAAATAATCAATTCTTTCTAATACATTATCTCTGACATCATCAGAAATTTGTTTTCGAACTCCACTTGTATCATTAACCTTTATATTCAATGCATTATCAATATCTGAAATATTACCTGCAAAAACTGAATTTGAATTTATATTTACTGTATGTCCATATTCTTTTGTATTATTTGAATCTGTTGTCTTTATTCTTGCTGTTACATATACTTTAGAAAAAGAATTTTCAAGTGAATTTAAAAAAGAGCCAGATTCTGTCATTGAATCCAAAGATTGACTTCCTGCGTAAGTTACAGATTTACCAGTACCTTCTATAAGAGAATTGATTAATTTTTCTCCAGCTTGAGGTGATAATTCATTTCCATTGGTATATAAATTTTTAGCTTTTTCATTAGCCATTTCAAGAGATATATTTGTCCCACTAATGGCATTTGCAATTCGCGTATAAGCTGTCAATGTACAACCTACTTCTGATATTAACTCTTTAGTGTTTCCTAATGTTGAAGAAGAAGAGGAATTTTGCATGATAAAAGTTGTATCAGTATCTTTTATTTCCATCCCATCTGGGTCCGTATATTTAACCGGATTGTTCCCAGCATAGTGGTACAGATGGCTATTAATCGTGTTGTAAATACCACCCATTCCAGGTAGTTGTGATATCTCTTTTGCCTTGTCTTTTTGTGAGCTATTTCCTTGTGGTATATAGCTTTGCAAAGCTGGATCTGTGCTAAGCCATCTTGAGTATTTGCTGTCTAGGTATCTTGCTCCAAAATAATATAGTCCTGTTTCACTATCCATTTCTTTTCCAGTAAATCGATAGTTTATTGTTTCAAAGCCTTTTCTTACCTTTTCTATCCACAGCTCTCCGTAAGGAGTATATTCTATTCTTTCGTATTCTTCACCTTTCCAATCAGATATTAACTGAGCACTTCCTAAATGGTCGGAATGATAATAGTATGTATTATATTGTTCGTAATCTGTACTTGCATCTTGCCACCAGTTATTTTTTGTAGCTATGCGAGTTTCTCCTACAAATATGTGTTTGGTTTGTCGCATTCCCATTGCGGTTGTTGACATCTGCCACATATTATTAAAGTATAGTGTTTCGCCATTAAGGCTACTTTTTACAGCCCTTTGTCCATCTTCGCCGTATCTATATTGTACTACAAATCCATTTTCTACACTTGATTTAAGTTGGTTTTTCTCGTTCCAAATATAGGTTCTTGAATACTCTTTTGTTTCTACATCTGGTTGATTTGGTAATGCTATTCCATAATCAAGACTGTATACACCTTCTGCAATTTCTATGTCATGATCTAGTTCTTCTTTTGTTGCCTGTCGGTCTATTCTTTCATTTATTATGTTTCCGTTTGCATCATAAGTGTAGTACATATTATCTGCACTTATTGTTCTATGGGCATAATTATTATCATAAGTATATTTAAAGCTGTAATTTAGGTCATTTGATGTATGTTGTTTATGTGGTTTATCTATTACTTCACTATACTTACTTTTCATATTACCTATGTTGTCAAATCTAAATGATTGTTCATAAGTACTTATATATGTATGCGGATCTTCTTTATCATAATTCCAATGTGGTTTATATTCTGTTTCTCCTTTAGCTTCTACTAATTGATATAAACTGTCATATTGATAACTTTGTTTTGTTGTGTAATTGCTACTTGCATTTTCGTATCCTGAGACATTACCAACTTTATCAAAGCTATAACTCATATTTTGTAAAATTCTTTCTGTGGCTGATAAGGTTTTTATTGAATCTAACCATCTTCTATTTTCATCATAAGTGTATGATGTTTTTACTCCGTTACCGTATTCAATAAAACTTCGTTGACCGTATTCATCATAGCCTATTTTTGACACATATACTGTTTCAACACCGTTTCTTTCGCCTGTTACTTTTGTTACTTGTCCTCCTGCATCATAACTATAACTAACAGTTTCACCATCTGGGTATGTTATATAATTCATTCTACCAAGATAGTCAGAGGTATAACTCATTTTTGCGGTATATGCACCGTCTTCAAACTCTGCTCCTTTATAGTCTGGTTTTTCATCTCCATACCATGGGTAATGGTGTTTAAACTTTCCTTTCCTATGGTGTTTATGATACCATTTATGATGTTTTTTGTTCCACCAAAAACTATTTATTACATGCCACCAATTATACCAATACTTATTTTGTTCATTGTATTCGATTCTTGTGTATTCACCTATTGTTCGGCTTTCTTCTACTACTTCACCTAGTAATCCATAACTTAAACTTTTCATACCTGTCTCATCAGTTACTTGTATTACTCGGTTTGCTCCATTATTTTCATCACCTGTATTGCCATAATAATAAGTTACATCTGTACTATATGGGTAGTCTATATTTGTTAAACGGTTTAATCCATCGTAAGTATATTTTATACTTACACCTTTTTCCCTTAAGTTACTGTCTGTTTCTTCTATAAGATTACTTGCTTCGTCATAGATATATTCTTTTCTACCACTATCTTTACTTTCTAAGACAATTTTTCTACCTAACATATCATATTCTATTGTTATAGGATTTGCTTGAGCATCTAGTGCTTCTAACATTTCTCCTAACACATTGTACTGATAATCAGTTCTTGTTAATTCTTTGTCAAATTTGTCATATCGTACTACACTTACTATATTTTCTCTTGCATCTTTTTCTTGTTTTGTTTTATTTCCTTCTGGATCTGTTACTAGAGTATAAGTTTTTCCATTTTTTATACCATATTCTGTTTTTTGTGTACTTTCGTCTGGAAGTATTGTTTTAATAACTCTGTCAAAACTATCATATTCTGTAATAGTAGAGTAGTGTAATTCTAACGGTTCTTTTACTAATGAAATTGAGTCTATTGCATTACTAAAATAGCTTTGACCTTCTTTTATTGTTCTTCCTTTTGAATCATATTCTACTGCACCACTTACATTCCAACCTAAATAAGTATTACCATTTTGATCTGTTTTTTCTGCAAACTTTGCAACTTTTACCTTTCGCCCTAGACCATCAATTTGTACAACTGTACTTAGAGTTTGCTCATCATCGCAATCAAAACTTACCTTATTCTTTGTTTCTGTCCACCAAGAACCTTTTTTTTCTGTATTATATATGTATTCTACAGCTGGAACTCCTCCAACTTCATCATAAGGACTATATATCTTTTGTAATCTTCCTTGCTCATCATATTGATAGGTCATCGTTTGATTATTTTCATCTGTTTCACTCAGTTTTAATCCTTTTGATTTGTCCCATTTTAATTGAGTTTCATAAGAATTTATAAAACCACTTCCTTGTTTTATGCTTTCTACAAATTGATTTGTATCCCTATCATATTCATATTGTGTAAAAGCACCTCTTGCATCTTGTATTTTTGATAAATTTCCATAATCATCATATTCGTATCTAGTTGTTGTACTATTGTATGAATCTATTTGTCTTGTTAAACTTGTAAGTTCTCCGTAATTGTTGTAATTTCCTTTTCTTTGTCTTAAAAGAGTTCCGTTTTCATCATATACTCTTATTTGTTCTGGCATTGAATGTAAATATTTACTTTCATTATGTGTATAATCTATTTCTACTTGTACACTTGAGCCATTTTTTACACTTTCTATGTAACTAGTTATATTACCCCAATCATCAAAACCTGTATATTCTGTTAAGATATTTATATCCTCTCTACTTATAACATCATATACACTTGTGTTTTCTTCAACTACTCTAGCATAAGGGTAATTATCTATTACATAATTACTTTCTTGATATAATTTACCGTCTTCACTATATATTTTTTTGCTTTCTACCATTCCTTTTTTGTAATATCCACTAACTTCATTTGCATTTTTATCATATCCAACAAGATTATTACTATATGAAGTTTCTTTTATGCTTCCTATTATATTTCCTGCACTATCTGTACTTTCTTCAATTACTTTATTGTATCCATAAAACTCTCTTTCTGTTCTATGATATTTTCCTCCTGAGTAACTAAATTCTTTTATATATTCATTTTCCCCAAAACTTTGAATCCCTTTATTTCCTGTTGAATATATTAACTTACTCATTACATATTTATGTTGTGGTTGTTCTACTGTATTACCACTTGATTTATATTCTATTGTGTATTCTCCTCCTTGTGGTAGATAGATTTTTTTTAGTAAACCAACCTTACCCATATTATTGTATTTTACATAAGCTTTATCACTTCCTGCTATTTGTGCAATATGGTCTGGTAATCCATCTCCATTTATATCCATAAATTTTACAGTACTTGTTGTCTGTCCGTACTGAAAGTTTGTTCCTGTTCCTAATGTTAAATCACAGAATGGTATCATTACTGTTCCACTCACACCAACAGAAATTCCTAAATTCATTCCTGTTGAATAATCTATTACATCTTCTATTGCTAATGGATTTACTATTTCTTTTACTGGGTTTTCTTTTTTTATCTTATTTGCATCAAAATTAAAAAGACTTTGTATATCTTTATTTTCTCCATATTCAGAGTTGCCTCGTATTTCTGTTATCATACTTTCTATCATATTTTCTAATTGTTCTTCCATTTTGGTTATATTCCAATCTGGTCGATAAATCTCTACAAAATCTTCACTAAATTTATCCCCTTTATTGTATAATACGCTAAAATATTTTGAGTCTTTACTCTTATATATTGCGTCAACTAAACCATCTCCATTTATATCTTGTAAAGTAGAGAAAGTTTGATTTACTGTATTAGATAATGTTCCACCAATACTACCACTTATTATTCCTATGCTACCATTTACACCTAAATTTACTCCAACACTTCCTGTAGCTGTTGCTGCTAAGCCTTCTGCTTCTTTATACAAATAACTTTCAAAATTTTTTGCACTTTCATTTAATATTTTTATACTTTTCCCTGAGCCGCCCCAATCGTATTCTGTACTTGTAAAATTTCCATCTCCTATATTTAATCGAACCTTATAACTTCCTTTTCCTTCTCTTCTTACTTGGTCTACCAAACCATCTCCATTCATATCGGCAAATTGAACTTTTATTTCATTTGAACCAACACTTCCTGTTAATCCACCATTTATTCCTATACTTAAATCTCCTCCTTTTGGTGGATCTTGGCTTACTAATTGTATTTTATCTAAGTTTCCATTAGGTTTTGTGCTAAGAACGGTTCCTCCACCTCCTACTCCTACTCCTAATCCTACAGTTACACTACTAATTGTATTTTCATTTAACATTCCTGACATTTGGCTACCTTTTATAGCAGTCTTAAATCCACTTAAACTTCCAGGATAATATGTTAATTTCTTATTATCATCTATAGTAATTGAATCAGGGATTCTATCTCCATCTATATCCATTACTCCTTGATTTTGCTTACTACTTCCTTTATTACTACCTATATTTCCTCCTATACCAACTATTTTTATTCCTCCATTTATATCTTGACTTTCTGTTTGGCTACTTCTTATTTTTGATAATCCACTACCACTCATTCCACCTATATATTTAGGTAATCTTTGATATGCATCTCCTCCAAAACGATTTGATTCATAATTTATATATCCAGATTCTGTTTTTAACTTTGCACTGTATTCTATTATTTCTACTTCTTCCTGTAATTTACTATTTAGTGTTGTTTGACTTATTGTTGTTTCTTCGCCTTTTAAATATCCATTACCTTGATTAAAACCATATAGATACATCTTTTTTTCTATAGGTTTTGATTCTCCATTTAATGTCATATATATTTGATTTATATCGCTTCCTATAAGTTCATAACTTTTTAATTTATCTTCTGTAAATTCATAATATCCTGTCCATAATCCATAAAACCACTGATTATAACCGCCTTGTAATCTATAATAATTCTCTACATTTTCATTTGATGGTATTAGAGTTTCATCATTATAGCTTAGACTACTTGTTTTCATTTTTTTGCTTGTTAGTTCTTTTTTTTCAATTTTATTATCTTTTATAATTTCTATTTCTATCTTTTCATCTTTTACTTGAAAACTAGCTTGACTTTCATAAATTATACTTACTGTTTCTTTTGTAAAGAATTGTATTCCTATTGAAAAAAGTTCTTTACTTAATTCTTTTTCTTCATCTTCTGTTAAATCTTCTTTTTTAGAATATTCTTTCTCTTCTTGATTGTATTCATAGTAATCATTTATTTTTTCATTTTTATTTTCAATATTTTCCTTATAAAAGGATTCTGTTATTTTTTGTGGATTTAATTTTTCTGTGTATATATACTCGTAAATTAATCCATCTTTTTCTATTGCCTGTATATATTTTTGAGTTTCTTCCCTATTTAAAATAAGTCCTTTTGATTCTTCATTATCTATCTTGTTTTCTAATAAATTTTCTAAACTGGATTTGTAATACCTATTACCTTTTTCACCTAATGGATATTCATAACTATTTTCATATCCTTCGATTGGGCAATAAAACATACTTATTTTTTCTATTAGTGATAAATTTTTTATATATGTCTTTAGATAATCTTCTGGATTATATATATTCCCATCCGATAACTTATTTTCTTGTAATTCTTTTTCAGTTTTTAATACATATATTCCATTTAAGTTATCTTTTTTATAACAACTTAAAAAGGCTCTATCTTCCGATACAGATTTTATTCCTTCTACCGTTTGGACTGTAATTTGTTTTCTATTGCCATAACTTAATAATTTTTCGAATACATTTATATCTATTTCTTGTCCCATCTCAAACAAGCCTTTATCGATAATAAATCCTGCTTGTTCTACACTTAAAATTTCTTCCCACTGTTTTACTAATTCGTATTTACCACTATTTTCATTTTTTACATATAAATTAGATATTTCATTTTCAATAGAATCTACTTCTTTTTCTGGTTTTATTAATCCTTTCTTTTCAAAGTATCCATATCTTTTTTGATTTTTATATCCAATTTCTATATCAAATTTTATTTTTGAATTTTCTTCACTTTCATTTCCTGTATCAACTAAAAAATATATGAAATCTCTATCTTTTATACTTGTTGTTTTTGTTTCTATTCCAATTTCTTCATTACTTCCTATGTATGTTTTTATTATGTTTTTTCCTGTACTTTCTTTTATTTCATAGTTTATATCTACTTCTCCTTCATATTCTCCTTCCCAACCTAGTAATAGTTCTTGTGTTGAGTAGGTATTTAAATAAGCATTTTTATTGATCTTAAATTCTGCATTTTCTTCTTGGATTGCTTCTGCATTTTCTTTATAACTTACTTTCTTAAATCCTGTACCATCATTTTTATAGTATTCTTTTCCTGTTACAAGATAGTCTACATACCCATCTCCGTCCATATCCATAAATTGTCCAGTACTGTAACTATTTCCAGTTTGTCCTGTTATACTACCATTTACGATACCTGCTAAATCTGCATTTAATCCCACTGAAAATGTATTTTGTATACTTTTATCTAATACTTCTTCTATACTTCCGTATGTTTTTTCTACATTATCAAATCCTTTTCCATTACCTGCAAAATATTTTATATTACTACCATCTTGATATACTAAATCTCCAATTCCATCTCCAGTTATATCTATGATTGTTACATTTGTTGCACTCATACTATTTTGATAACCACTACTTACTCCTACTGTGGCTCCAAAACTTTTTCCTATAAAAGGTAACCAAATATAAAATCTTGCACTACCACTTATATTTACACCGCCACCACTACTACCAGATTTGCTTAGTACATTAGTTTTGCCTATTTGTGGAATATTTATTTGTTCAACTGCTCCAAATCCTTTCCAGCCTTTTACTTTTTCTCCTTCTTTTATTTCTTCTGTTACTCCAATATATCCAAATTCATAGTTCCAATATTCTTTATCATTTTTTCCTTTACTTATACTTTTTAATTCTGATTTTCCAAATGCATTTTCTGTATACTTTAATTTATAATTCCATACTTCGTTTTCGTTATATGTTATTGTTATTTTACTATATCTTTTATTTTCTTCTATTATATATTTACCTCTAGCATTACTTTTCTTATCGTTTCTATCTTCAATGTCAAATTTTACTTTGTAACTACCTTCTCGATAACCTTTACCTGTGTAGCTTATTTCTGATAAATATAGGGCATTTCTATCTTTTTGATATATCCACTTTATATTATTTCCTCTAACATCTTCTAATTTTTCTATTTTCCATTCGTATTTTTCACTTTCACTTCTTCCTGTCCAGCCATGTTCCTTTCCATAAGTTTCTTTTTTACCTGTTTTATCAGTTACTTCCCAGTATTTTATTTTTCCATTTTCTACTGTTGCTTCTATTTTTTCATATCCTTTTTCACTTTCTGTTCTATACAGAACTTTTCCTTTTTCTTCTCCTTTGTATATCAATTTACTTCCATTTAACAAGTAATGTTCTCTATCTCCATCTAATGTGTATTTGGGTAATCCATATCTTGTATCAATTGTTATGAATTTTGATGCATTCAAATTAAAACCAATTCCACAATCACCACTACTTCCATCACTACTGTACTGTAAAGCAACTTGTGGTTTTACTCCTTTACGACCTCCAGGTATATCTAAATTTAAATAAAAACTTGCACTTCCTTGATTATTTACTTCTATACCTTCTAATTGTGTAATTCCCGCGTTTGGATCTGCTGCTTCTAAACTTTTAATTGTGTTTATATTTACACCTTCAGCTTTTTCACCTTCTATTTCGCTTAAAGTTGCATTTATCATATCTGTAAAGTGATTTGTTTTGCTGACAATTACACATTCTTCTGTGTCTATTTCAATTCGTTCTAGAGCTTTCCAATTTTTTGTTTTTTCATCATAGTAATATGTGTATAAATTACTTAAAATAGTTTCATTTTCTTTTAATGATTTATCAAATCCCATTCTAATTATTACATCTTTTTTAAATTTTGTCCCTTTAGGTTCAAATCTATATCCTATAGAACCCGTTGTTACATTTCCCATCCCTTCAGATAACTTTGCAACTTCATTTAACTTTGTAATACTTATTTTTGTATCTTTTCTTAATGCTTTTGCAGGTATTTCTATTTCTGCATTTCCTATTTTTATTACTCCTCCAACTTTCTTTTCTATGAATGCACTTTCTGTTTCTGTGTTGTATTCTACTTGTTCTATTTTAGTTATTTGTTCTTTGGGTTTTGCATAGATTCCTACTGGCATCAAACCTACTAAATACATTCCTAATACTATACTACTTATAAATTGTTTGATTTCTTGCATATTACACATCTCCTTTAGTTAATAACTTACTTTCATTGTATAGACCTTTTTTTGTTTTTGTCAAATTATTTTTCTATATTTTTATTATTTTATTAGGAGTTTTTATGAAAATTAAACTTTATCAACCTTATTATAGTTTATGCTTACAATTTTTAGACTATGAAAAACAAAAAATATCAGAAGAAATGTATAAGGATTTAGAATACAAAGCAAATAATTTTTTTCTATGGCTTCAAGAAAAGAAAATAAACCCAAAAAATCTAAACATAAAAGATGCTAATTCATATATGTTAGAAAAAAGTAAAATTAAAAACAAAAACGGAAAACAAATATCTAAGGGAACATTATGTAATTATATCAAAATAGCAAGAAGAGTTTATAATTATTTTGTAGAAATTAACTATATATCTTCAAATCCATTTTTAAATATTAAATATCCTAAAATTGGAATTCATATAACTCGAAATGTTCTAACAGAAAGCCAGATGCTTAAATTATTAGAAAGACTTTCTTTTTTTGAGCATGAAAAAACTGGTAGGCAAAAAATTGTTTTATATTTTATACATGTATTATCTGAATTTTTATTTTCTAGTGGTTTACGAATTAATGAAGCATGTAATCTTACAGAAAAAGATATTGATTTAAAACGCAGATTAGTTTTTGTAAAACATGGCAAAGGTAATATATCGAGAACTGCATTTTTAACTAGTTATTCATGTGAAATTATTGAGATTTATATAAAATATGGAAAATCTATTACGGATAAATTATTTTATGGAGAAAGTCAAAAAAAATTATTTGGAAGAAATAAAAAATCAATAAGTCAACTATTTAATGCTGAATTAAGAAAAATATGTTTAGAATTAAATATACCTATAATTACAAGCCATGGATTTAGACATTCTCTAGGAACTCAACTTTTAAGGGCAGGCTGTGATATCAGACATATTCAAGAAATTCTTGGTCACAAAAAAATATCTTCAACACAAATTTATACAAAAGTTTTTTCTGATGATTTAAAAAATAGTCTTAATAATTTTCATCCAAGACAGAAAAGGAAATAATATGAATAAATTACAGGAAAATATCATAAATAACATATATAAGATAATGATAGCTAATAGATTTACAATAAATCACATTAAAGAATTTAAGAGAAACGCAAAAATATTCTTCCTATGGTGTAATAAACAAAAAAACAAAAATTTTTTGAAATTTACTATAAAAGATTTTATTCGATATAAAAATTTTATATGTAAATTAAAATCAAAAAATAATCCAAATGAATTTTTATCAATATCAACAATAAATAAGAAATTAGAAGCAGTAAAAAAAATATATAATTACATGTATGAAAATGAATTAATTAGTGAAAATTTTTTTCATAATTTTAATTTCAAAATTACACATGGGAAAAAGAATTATAGAAGAGCATTTATCAGAGAAGAAATTTCTTTTATTCTTAATCAAATTGATACCTCAACAAAAATTGGATTAAGAAATAAGGCTATGTTTGAATTAATTTATTCTTCTGGACTTCGAGTTAATGAGATAGCTAATTTAAAATTATATGATTTATTTCTAGATAGAGAAGAAATGATTGTAAGAGGAAAATTTGACAAAGATAGAGTTGTTCCTATTTCTGATATAGCTCTTGAACATTTAATAAGATATCTTGAATCTAGAAAAGATGACTGTGAATATGCTTTTATTGGATACGGAGGGAAAAGTTGTAGAAAAAAGTTAAAAAGTACTCATATCAGTAGAATTTTTAGACAGCTTTTGAGAAAAAATGATATGGATTTTCCATATTTTTCAACTCATTCCATAAGACATTCTACAGCAACTCATTTATTAGAAAACGGAGCCAGTCTACGACATGTACAAGAATTACTTGGACACAAGGAAATAGAAACAACAGTAAGATATACTCATGTTCAAATAGATAATCTTTCTCGTATATTTAGAAAATATCATCCTAGGGAACATGATATGTTTGATGTTATAGATGAAAAATACAAAGAAAAAGTACTTTCACTACTTCACAAATAAACAAACCTAGTTTATCATAAAACAAGGAGGATTAGTAAAAAAAATGAAAGATTTACTCCAAAATACCTTAAAAAAATTACGAAAAAACAGGTTATAGGGGTAGTCTTTTATTTTTAGACTTTGGAGCAAGATACCTAGATCCAAAATACTCAAGATGGCTTAGCACAGATCCAGCTTTGCAAAGCTATATACCACAAGGAAATAGCTCACAAGAAGACAAGGCAAAAGAGATATCACAACTACCTGGAATGGGTGGTATTTACAACACGATTAATAGCCATCTGTACCACTACGCCGGGAATAATCCTGTTAAGTATGTGGACCCGGATGGAAGAGAAGTAATAAGCCATAATGATAAAAACGGTTTTTCAAAATTTATATCTGAACTTGGTGACTGTTTTGAGATTTCTGCTTCTTTAGGATTTGTTGCAGGTATTAGTTTAAATATGGGACCAATTGT
>JAEIGA010001848.1_pt1 | contig 33654 bp, 19 predicted proteins | sample 9270691 | NCBI WGS metagenome assembly JAEIGA01 (sample SAMN17057246, study PRJNA624740) | gut metagenome | biome: biome; isolation source: fecal sample | host: Bos grunniens | place: China: Xizang | collected 2019 | reverse complement strand
TCGGCCCAGCCCGGTTTCACTGCGATGATCGCAGCCTCTGACTTTGGATAGAATGCCGAAGCGACGCATTTGCCTGTCTGGGCATCCACGAGACTCGCCTTGACTGACGAGCTTCCGATATCGTAACCTAAAAGATACATATTATTAGTTTTAGTGTTATTATCTATGCAAATTTAATAGAAGTATCCATTCGTTCTGCATGTTTGTACCAAAAATACGTTAAGTATCGTGTTATAATATTAAAACACAATTACTTAAAAACACACAATCTGCAAGAAAAATTACTATAACCTATAACCATGAGGCCACAAAATGAAGCTTCGGCGCGAGTTCCTTGCGCCCGAATGCCGACTTGTTGAGCGAATACATCCTGGCAGGCTTGTGATTGACATTCCGCTCCATTTCGTCGGTTTCCTGGAGAATGCCGGTGGTAAATATCTTCTTCCTGAAGTTCCTGTTGTCAATCTCTATTCCGAATACGGCCTCAAGAAGATTCTGCAGCTGCCTGATGGTGAACTTCTTCGGAAGCATCTGGAAGGCAATGGGTGACCATAATATATCCTTCTGCAAGGCAGAAAGCGCATCGGACAGGATGTCCATATGGTCCATTATCAGATTGTGGATCTCATCCACATTGACCCATGTCGCGCCTTTGCGGCTGGTATAAAGCGACAGTCCCTTGTCAAGCTTTACAAGAGCATAGTACCCGACTGTCACGACACGGTCGGTATTGATGCCATGATACTGACATATCCATTTCAATTCATCGGCATCAACCCTGTCAGGGTCAGAAAAGATAGATGTCTGCTTGAGATATAGTCCGGTGAGTCCTGTTGTCCCTTCCAGCACTCTGGAAGCAGCTTCAGGCAGTGTCTCGTTCTCCCGGATCATGGCCCCGGGCAGTTTCTGCTCACCATCATCATAAAGAGGGTCAGCAGTCCTTCGCCTCACCAGCAGAGCCTTGAGGTTCTTCCCGTCGAAACCGAAAATCACGCAGTCGACCGAGATGGCTGAGTTTGTCTGAACGTTATTCATCCGATACCATTTTGACGGTATCAAATTTAAGTCAAGTTTTACTCAAATGCAACATTAAAGCTGCCTCCGCCGTCATCTTCCCAATCAGTGATCGTAGAATCTTCAAGTTCAAGTCCCCTGTCCGTCACCCTCAGGCTATAGACATAGACCTTACCAGCTTCAAAAGGAGGCACATCGGACAATGTGAATCCATATACAGAGCCTGCAAGCGCAAGATCAAAAGCGAGAATCGGATCTTCTGTCTCCTGGGGCGGGATGACTGCTGCCAGGGAGGCCCTTCTGTCGCGACTGTCAAGCATATGACACGACACAGACGCAGAATCCATGTCCATAACCAGACATGAACCGTCTGCAACATACACATAAGCACCGCATACAAGGCCATGTATGGTCACTGATGCACCTGTCAGGTCGAAAGTCCCCGTCTTGTCCGTGACATGAAGGACTATCTTGGCCATCACATGATCAAAGACAGCCTCATCACAGAAGCCCTTGCGTTCTATCTTATGAGACATCATAAGATCACTGTTTCTGTAATTGACTTCCGATGTCTGATCTTTCTCTACAGCGAATTCCAGAACGGAATCAAGGATATCATCCCAAGAACTGTCATATGGACTGTAGGCGAAGAACCTGTATTCATCCAAAGCCGCAGGGACCAAGGTATCCCTCTGCTGCACAGGCTCTCCGTTCTCCCCTATTATGACCATCTCATTTTTCCTGAGGATATCTCCTGTTCCATCAGACCAGAAGAAGACTCCTACTGCAGCTTCCTGCTCCATAGGGACAATCTCGTCACCCGAACAGGTCTTGAAGACCAGGATGCTTCTTCCATCTGCAGAGCCACCATCATCCAAAGAACCTGAAGAACAGGAAACAGCCATCCAGGCGGCTGCCAGAATGAGCAGCCACCTGCAGGCTCTAATTGACATTTTACCAGTCATGACAACACGTTATTCTGTTGGAAACTTATAAGCAAACACAGGAGCGATATTGCGTCCGCCGTTACCTTTAGAAGCTTTTGATGAAATCTTGTATGCATATGTAACCCCATCCTTTGAAGCGCTGAATGTCACGCCCCACATGTGGGTAGCTGAGATTTCAGTAGCCGACGCGAAGAAATTGCCTGCACCGAACTTGTCTGAATCATCTGCATTTATAAGGCTTCCGTTGAGATTTGCAAGCAAGGCATCTGCCTGACCTTCGCCTCCGAAGTTCTCGCCCTGGCCATTGTCGAAGTCAGTCCTTTCATGGTCGACTTCAACCTTTCCGAGATTCTCAAGGATCTGTACGAGCTGGCCCATAGAAGGAACGAACCATCCGCTGAGATTGTCACCTGTAAGGGCGATGCGCTGATTTGAATAGTTCCTGAAATCAAATGCGGTATAGTAAGAATATTCTGCATCTGCTGCTGCAACAACAGAAGCGAATGTAAGACCGTCAAGGTCAGCACATGCAGCGGCCTGAGTCTCAACAGCTGCAGCTAAAGGAGCCTCTGCTGTCTGGGACGACCATGTCTGGCTGCCCTTCTTTCCCCAGACCGACAGAGCATAGCCGGAATAACCGGCAGCCGCATCAGCCGCGCTTACCTCGGTGGTGAAGATAACGCCTGCAACATTAGCCTTGACATCATCAGAAGCGGTTTCGAGATCAGAAGCCTTCATAAATGTTCCGTCTGCTAGAACATAGTCACCGACCTCATATGAGATTACCTCAGAAGCATCACCTCCCACTTCCTCGTCGTCTTCCCAATCACCGATCGAACTGCCGAGCACAAGTTCAACTGAAGCATCTCCGGCTCCAGAGCCACTGATTCTGAGAGTATATGTATACCTCTTGTTGCTCTTGAGTTCAACGTCAGAATCAAACTTTGCAACGAGTGTTCTCACGTCAGATGTAGATATCTGGAGGAAGTTTCCGGAAGCCACTGTCTGGGGCACGACAAGCGCACTTGCAAAAGATTCGGTCTCATCTGCCGCGAAAGTCGCCATAAGTATTTCCGAAGATTCTCCCGAAGCAGATCCAAGTTCACCTGTCAGAATATTGACAGATGTAGACGGAAGCACATTGAGGATGCTCAGAGAAGCACCTTTCAGGCTGATTCCGGGATTGTTGTTCCTAACCTTGACGTTTATCTTGGAAAGTTTGTGGGCAAACATAAGCGACACTTCCTCCGCTGTCTGTGCTACCGGATTCTCAAGCGGAGCACCAACCAGAAGGTCGCTGGCCAGATAGCCCTCGTCAGTACTCTGGTCCAGAGCAACGGTAAATTCCTTTACGGTTGAGACCGCATCAGACCATTGACCGTCATATGGCGCATATGCATACACTGAAGCCGAAGTCTCAGGCCAGTAGATATCCGACAACGATGCAAAAGCGCCGTTACCATCGGCTGTAAGAGCGACATTCTCATAGCAGACCTCTTCACCGGCGAGGACAAACACGCCCGCCTGGACACCTGATGCAATCTGCACGGACTGCAGGTCCACATCTGTCGCCTTTGTATACTGAAGGCTGCTGTTGAAGGTCATTTTACCATCAGTCTCTTTGTTCATATCCGCATCTTTTGTGCAGGATGAGATGCCAAGGAGCATAGCCATTCCCAGGAATACAATGGAAGCTATACGATTACTTTTCATGTTTGATAAGTTTTACTGGTTATTTTTAATGTTTTCTGTTCGAAGGAGTTGCGTTCGGAACTAGCCTGATATCGGCGATGCAGAACTGGAACTGGTCAAGTTCTACAGATGGATGCATGCTGTCAAGCGGATAGTTGACAAGCGTGATCAAAGTCTGGAGATTGCTCGACTTCAGCGATGACACCAGTCCGCCTACAGTGGACATGGAAGCATTTTCCGATGTGGCGGCAAATGTCGAGAGAGGAATGGTCAATGTCTTCCAGCCGTCTTCGAAAGACATCGGACTCCCCTTCTCCCACATAGCCACATTTGCAAGCATTGAGCTCGTAAGTGAGTTCTGGTCCTTGTTCAGTCGGTATGACAGATATCCGGTATTCCACACCGGCTCTCCGTTGCTGACTACGAACACATCCATCTGCAAGGCGACCTCCGAGCATGGCATGCGTGGGGTCAGGTGACCGTTGCAATTATCCAGGACATACTGGAAGCGGTCAGCCGTACTGAACCTGAGATAGCCGTCCTTGTCGTCAGTTCCCGTGGCCTGTTCCCACTTTATCGGAGTCTTGCCGAAGAAGCTCAGCAGCGAATCGGGATGGCATACTTCGTCCAATGTCGCCAGCGCATGTCCATCAGGAAGATCCGAGGAGGACAGGTTGACGACTCCGCTCTTGAGCGTTCCCATGTTGTTGATCGAGTATTCAAACTCTGAACCCTTGTAGGGCGCCTTGTATCCGTCCGATATGAAATTATGAAAGAACACACAGTCATAGCAGAACATATAGGCTGGAGAGAAACAGCTCTCATGGGCCGAACTGGACATGCACCTAACAGAGCCTGCGACATAATCCGCTTCAGGAACCACTATCTTGAGTTCCTTTGAGCCCGGTGTGATCTCGGTGACTTCAACCTCGCCGCCCCTGACAGGAAGGTATACATGATCCACAAACTGGAGATTTCTGCCCGTTATGGTCACAGTCTCACCTGGAGAAGGCATGGTCTTGTCTACTGACGTTATTGACGGAGCCGGATCTCCTGTCCTGAGCAAGGTGCAGATGCTGTCCCTTTCGGACAAGAGCAGCATCCTGTCATCGCCAAGATATACACCACGCATATTTCCCGCACCAGCAGCTGCGAAAGCGGCTTTCGGCGAAAGGAGGACTTCCGTATCACGGAATTCGTAGGTATACTCCACATTGCGAAGAGAGTCGGCAAGTTCGCTGTCCCCATTGGTATACCAGTGTGAATAGATAGCCTCGGCATCATTCACATCCTGGAATTCCATTCTGAAAGACTGCTCGAAATAACTGTCATTTGTGTTTCCGCTGGATAACTCCGCTGTCCATACGCCAAAGAGCTTGAGCGGGTCCAGAGACACGCCATGCGGCACAACCAGTGGAGTTTTCTCTTCAAGAACCGGAGACTGCAGTCCGACGCATGAGAGCGCGAACAGCGCGGTCATCATACTGAATATGGTCTTCTTCATATATTCTCTAGTTTATGAAATCATAAATCCCGCTGTAGACCTTCTCTGTGTATGCGAATGCGCACGCATCATCTTTCTTGTCCATCACTACCATGACCTGGCCGGTTGCGAAGCGGCAGTCTTCAGGCACGGTCACATACAGGACCGCCGAAGTGCTTTCGTGGTCAGGGCTGAAAGGGCAGAGCACCTTCTCACCGTACGGAGCAGGTACATAGACTTCCCTGGCACCGTCAAGATTGCATCCCTTTATGGTCAGGACAGTTCCGGGAACCAGAATTGTCGACGACACCGAAGTTATTTCGGGCTGCAGGCCTGCCGGTTTGACAAGGAATGGAGAATACTCGCACTCGCCGTCTGCCGTCACAACTCGGACAGACATATATTCGGGAGCATCCGAAACCCTTACGTCCTCGGGCAGCTGGAAGGTTATATTCACATCGGTATCATAGACCAATGTCGTGCTGACATCTATGCGAGTTCCGTTCACTGCTATGTACTGCAGGCCGGTGAAACCCTTTCCATACAGACACAGAGTCTGCTCCGGATAGGCATAGTCGACTCTTTCCACCGGAAAATCAGTCATGTTAATCCAGATCTCATCTATCTCGGGAGCCACTGTCTCCTTGCAGGCCATCATCGCCAGCAGAGACACGGCTGTAAGGACACATCTTCTGATATTACTCATTGTATTCATACTTATGCTCGATTATTTCACTGAAGTCATATTTTACTGGCGGCGCAAGCAGGTTAGGGTCCTTCGCCGTCTCCGTCGGCGGATAGATCATGGACCACAGATTATCCTCCTGTCCGAATGAATCGCTGTGGCAATAACTTCCTTCAGGAATATTATGCACACATTCACAGCTCTGCCTTGATATCTTATACTGTCCGTTCTCCTGTGAAAGAGTCACGGTCCCTAACTCGGTATCATTGCCTGCAGATTTGTATTTGTACTTATACATCCTGTATGAACCCATGGCCGGATCTCCTTCAGTCTCGATAAGCTTATTGTTGGCATAGTCAAGCATCCTCTTCAGGTGCACGTCTCCCTTGTATGACCTGCGTACCATATCCGACCAGAAAAGTCCTTCCATGAAGAATTCAAGGCGGCGTTCCTGAAGAAGCGAATCCAGCGTAAAGACTCCGGTCTCACCATAATCGCCCCTGTATGTGCCGTTTTCAATCTCAAACTTATGCGCACGCCTTCTGACGGCATTCACACCTTCAAGTATCTCTGAATCGGTAGTCTCCTCCAATCCTCTGTAACCCATTAGCGCCTCTGTAAGATTAAGATAAACCTCGCTCATACGAAGCATAGGAGTATTGAAGCTTGAATTGCCCTTGAAGGACTGGTTGCCTGTTGCCATAGGGCCGCCTACTACATGCTTCTTTACAGGAAGGACATCCCTGTCTGCCACAACCCACACATCACCCTTCTGAGAGTATTTGTCATTCTCATGGAACAGGTAGTCATAAGTCATATCGTTTGCGAATACATTTCCCCTGTTTCGTTTCAGACCTCCCCTCATGATCGAGACATTGACAAAGTCATAACTTGCCCAGGTCGAATATGCCTGCCCGTAATTGTTGTCCATGCACTTGTCATAGCAAAGGAACTCCTGCAGGTCATTTCCCAGTCCTGTGGTGGTATTGCCTGATACGAACTGAAGCGCGAAGAGGACCTCGCTGCAGTTATTGTTCTGCACACGGAAGATCTCCTCATAATCGTCCATCAGTCCATATCCCGCCATCGAAGCGGAAGCTATCACCTCGCGGGAAGCATCGATTGCCTTGGCATAATAGAATTCCGATAGATTCGAGCTCGCCTGATAGTCATAATCACCAGAATAATACTTATCCAGGACTCTTTCGCGGAAGTCATCTGAGAAATGTCCGCCATCGGCATAAGCTCCAGCCGTGAGATAGAGTCTGGACAGGAGGCCAGAGGCGCTTGACTTCGACACCCTGCCCGTTTGATATGGCACCTCAGGGAGCCATCTGCGGGCGAATTCCGCCTCACATATCGCATATTGGATCACATCCTCGAAACGATTTGCAAACGCTACGACACTGACTGTCGCGGCATTGTCGACAATAGGGACATCGTGCCAGTATATTGCCAGGAACCAGTATGCCATCGCGCGCATGAACCTTGCTTCAGCAAGGCACACATTGGCTTCCTCCTGAGTGCATACGCCATTGTTGACGCAATACGGTGCATAGTCTTCTATGACATATGAAGACTGGGTCACGACATTGTAAAGACTTCCCCAGGCATGAGACATAGACGCGTTCTCCTTCTTCTCATTGAAAGTGCCGAGAGAGTTATAGTCATTGCTTGCAGAATCCGATATGAACAGGTTGTTGGATCTGGCATCTCCCAGCTGAATGAAACGCTGCTTGTGGAAAAAGTACCACGGAGACGTATAAAGATTGGCAGTTGTGGAGCAAAGAGCCTCATAGGTGGTGAGTTCCTCGTGAGCAGAAACCGACTTCTCGTTATCGGTTTCCAAAAAAGACTCGCACGAAATCATCTGCGGCAGAACTGCGAGCATATAGAAAACATATTTTATTCTCTTCATGGTCCTGTCAGTTAAAAGGTCATTTCAAGTCCTAATATGAACGTCCTCGGAGTAGGCACCTTTCCGGTATCGACTCCATACATGAGCATTCCCTGTCCCTGCATCGAGAACTGGCCGTTCTGGCTGCCGACTTCAGGATCATATCCACTGTAGTTTGTGAAAGTATATACATTCTGGACATTCGCCGTAAGAACGAGCTTCTGGAGCTTCAGCTTCTTGATCATCTTCTTCGGGAATGAATAGCTCAGGACTATGTTCTTTATGCGTACGTAGCTTGCATCCTCGACATACCTGTCGCTGACACGGCTGTTAAAGTTGCCATGCTGGTTGTCTATGCGCGGGATGAGCGGATCGGCATCAGGTGAGACATATACGTTCCACACATCATCGTTGCCGGAATTTCCGTCGTAGTAGCACCACTTGGCATAGTTGCTGACTCTTGTGAACTTGTTGGAAGCCGCACCTCCGATCATCGAAGGCTCGTCCATCCTTCTGCGCGTCCAGTTGAAGACCTTGTTTCCTGTGCTTCCATACAGAAATACTGAAAGAGAGAAGTTCTTCATGGTGAATGTATTGTTCCATCCGAAAGTTCCCCAAGGCAGACCGTTGCCAAGATATGTCATGTCTTCCGAATCTATGAATCCGTCTTTGTTGCGGTCATTGTAGAGCAGGTCACCTACCGATGTCTTGAGGGCGGCAGCGGAAGAGTTGCTCACAACCGTACCGACACGATAGTTCGGAGTCGCAGCTATCACAGTGCTGGTGCCGTCTCCATTGTTCCTGAGGAAATCTTCAGCTGAATTGATCCTGCCGAGCACCTGATATCCATAGTACTGACTGACAGAATGGCCGACCGCCGTACGTGTGACTGTCTCTGTCCATGTTGAGAAGCTCAAGGTCTTGTCGATAAATCCCGTATCACTGTTGAGCGAGGTGATCATGTTCTCTATCAGAGAGCAGGTGAAGGAAGTCTTCCATTTGAACTTTCTCTTGTCTACGACATGAGCATTGAGTGTGAATTCAAGACCACGGTTAGTCATACTGCCCACATTCGCCCATTGAGGAGTGGTACCTCCCGTAATCGATGAACCTGTATAGAAAGGCTGCGCTGTCTGCAGCAGAAGGTCACGGGTATCCTTGAGGAAGGCATCAAAAATAAACTCAATCCTGTTATCGAACAGGTTCATATCCATACCCACATTCCACGAATTGGTCTTCTCCCATGTCAGACCACTGTAGTTTGGCATGTTCTCAGTCTTGTAGCTGGTGCCAAAGCTTGAGTCCAGATTGGCGAAATTAGGCTGGTAGCTATTGTCTGCAAGATTGGCATTTCCCACGAGTCCGAAACCTGCCCTGAATTTCAGAGAATTCACAACTTCTGCGGCTGCGCCCCAGAAAGGCTCCTCAGAAATTCTCCATGCGACTGCAGCAGACGGGAAGGTACCCCATCGGCGTCCCTTCTCGAAAAGGGAGCTGCCGTCTCGTCTGAGGGTCGTGGTCAGCATATACCTGCCACGATAGTTATATGTCAGACGTCCGAAATAGCTGAAGAAACGCTGAGTTGTGGTCCAACCGTCATTCCTGTCCTGGCTTGAGACTCCGCCCGAAAGCGCCAGGTTGGTATTGCTGCCGCCGAGTCTCTGACCATAGATATAGTCGCGATACCTGCTGTTGAGTTCCACTCCGACCATGGCTGAGAAGTCATGTCCCTTCTTCTTCCATTTTCCGGTAGCAACAGACTTCATGGAAAGATACTGGTTGAATGTCTTCGATGACTCATGGGTAGCGTACTCCCTTATCGTTCCTCCGAAGTCATATTCAGGAAGGAGGTATCTGTAATTGTCGGTGTTTGCATCATATGTTCCTTCAGTTCTCCAGTCCAGCCATTTGAACGGCTTGACAACGGCGTAGATGTTGGCTCTGGTGCTATTCACCTTGTTGAGTCTGGTGGTGACAGATGCTATGGCCACCGGGTTCGGCTGCCATGAACGGGTCTCGCTGTTGTATCCAGACTTTCCCCAGGTTCCGTCCGCATTCTTGACTGGAATGTTAGGTGTCTGACCCAATGCATTCTCCACGATTCCCCACTGGGACATACCAGTATTCCTGTCAGTCTGAGCTATGTTGACTGTAAAGCCGAGGTCCAGCCATTTGTAGGCCTTGACGTCCATCGCAACCCTAGCGGTAAACCTCTTGAAATCATTGTTGATCACAATTCCCTGCTGGTCGACATAACCTCCCGACACACTGTATTTGATGCTCTTAGTTCCGCCACGGACGGAAAGATTGTATTCCTGCTTGACGGCCTCTCGGAACAAGGCGCTCTGCCAGTCCGTACCTTCGGCAAGCGTACCTGGATTTGCAAAATAATCAGTTGTCTTCTCGTCATTGACTTCCTTGACCCATGCAGCCAGTTCTCCAAGGTTCATCACGTCCAGCCGCTTGGCAAGCATGTCGACTCCGGCAGTAGCCTTGAAGGTCACCCTTGGAGAGCCTTCGATACCCTTCTTCATATTGACGATAATGACACCGTTGGCAGCCTGTGCGCCATAGATGGCAGTTGCCGAGGCATCCTTGAGTATCTCGATGCTTTCAATGTCGTTAGGATTGAGGTCAGACAGCGGATTAGAAAAAGTATCTGCTCCTGCCTCTGTCCTTACAATCGACCCATCAATGACATATACCGGTTCATTGGAAGAACTCAGAGAGTTTACGCCTCGGATCTGGATGCTGGTGCTGGCTCCGGCTGCGCCGCTGTTTCCGGTAAGCTGGACACCGGCAGCCTTTCCCTGCAGCATCTGGTCCATGGTGACAGCGCTGCTCTGCTGCATGTCGTCCGCCTTGACCGAGACCAACGAACCAGTGATGTCGCTCCTCTTCATTGAGCCATATCCTACCGCGACGACCTCCTCCAGCATGAAGGCATCCACCTTCATCACCACTGAAGAAGCGTCCTCGGCCTTGACGGTCTGCGTCTGGAAGCCGATATAGCTGAATACGAGTTCGGAACCTTCAGGTACACGAATTGTGAATTTACCATCGAGATCAGTGATTTCCGCCACTTGGCTATCCTTGAGGACTACAGCGCAGCCGACCAGCGGTTCGCCGTTCTCGTCCGTCACCCGACCGCTCACGGATATCAAATCATCTGCAAATGCTACTGCCGGAAGAAGCATCAGAATCACTGACGCCACAAACCGGCCAAAAGTAAATCTGTCTATCATACGAATCTGTTGTATACAGTTTGGTCATTAGCTGACGGCAAATCTATGACATACACCAGGGATTCGCGAATCGTAATGTTACAAGAGCATGTGTTTTTGTAACACTCTTAGATTATTTATGTCTGGCAAGATATTCGCTAGGCGTGACACCGTAATATTTCTTGAATGCAGTCGTAAAATGGGTAGGATTTGACATGCCAACAGCATATGTCACCTGGGACACAGACACATCTCCTTTGGCTAGCAGTTCGGCGGCCTGCTTCATCCTCAAATTACGCAGAAACTCCCCCACAGTGATGCCTGTCATCTCCTTTACACGCCTGTGAAGCTGGACGCGGCTCAGACCGACATCATCCGCAAGAGCCTCGACATTGAAGTCGGGATCGCACAGTCTGCGGTTTATGCTGGCCATTATCCTCTCCATGAGGGCAGCGTCATTACCCTTGAGTTCGACAGGCTTCAGGACACCCTTCTGTTCCTGCGCTCCGCTGAGTTTGCCGCGCATGCGTCTCCTGTTCGCAATCAGAGAAGCGGCGACAGTCATCAGTTCCTCTATATTGAACGGCTTGTCAAGATAAGCGTCCGCACCGTGCTCATATCCTGAGATCCTGGATTCATGAGTGACCTTGGCCGTAAGAAGAATGACCGGCACATGGGAGGTCGAAGTATTGTTCTTGAGACGTTTCAACAATGTAAGACCGTCCATCTGAGGCATGTTTACATCAGATATGATCAAGTCCGGAACATTTTCCGCAACCGCCTCAAGCACTTCACGTCCGTCAGAATATACTGACACGTAATATGACGCGGAAAGCTCTTCTTTGAGAAAGTTACGGATTTCCTCATCATCATCGGCTACAATGACCTTGAAATCGGTTTTCTTCCTCTTATTTGTCTTGGCTCCAGCAGGAGTCTCAGCCGTCTGTTCTCCCAAATGAGATTGAGGACAAGCATAATAGTCCTCGCCAACAAGATCTTCTGACGGCAGATGTGCATGACCTGCAGGAATACGTACGACAAACTCCGAACCGCGAGCATCCTTTCGGTTGCGAGCCGTGATGGTTCCTCCATGAAGCCTTGCCAGCTGACTTGAAAGATTCAGGCCTATCCCGAATCCGAGCTGAGATGACGCCTTGGCTGAAGCCACCTGATAGAAACGTTCGAAGACATGCTTCAGCTGCTGTTCATCTATGCCGTTGCCATTATCAGCGACGCATATTTCAATGTAATCGGCCAATGGCCCTCTTGCCTTCCTGTCAGAGCCCGAGCGCACAGATACGACAACACTTCCCCCGTCCTCGACATACTTCAGGGCATTTGAGACAAGATTGGAAACGATCTTGCCGAAATGTTCTCTGTCAATCCATGCTGCAAGAGGTTCGTCCGGACATTCCACAGTCAAAGAGATACCCCGCTTTGACGCGCTGTATTCAAAATCCTGGACATAATCACGAACAAATCCCTGAATAAGAGTTTCCGCATAATGCATCTTCATCTGTCCTTTCTCGATCTTCCTTATGCTCAGGATCTGATTGGTCAGCAGCAGAAGCCTGTCCGTGTTCCTTTGAATGGTCCGAAGGGCCTTGGATGTATGTTCATCATAGGAACGGCTGATCAAGGACTCAAGCGGGCTCTTGATCAATGTAAGCGGAGAGCGTATCTCATGACTGATGTCAATGAACAGGCGCACTTTCTCCTCATTCATTTCAGCCACCTTCCTATGATGCCAGAAGAGCCAGATGAACAACACCATGAGGGCAGCAAGCAGGCAATAACATATCTTGGCTATGAGAGTCAGATACCACGGAGGAGTGATTCTGACATATATATTCTCAACTTCGGAATATGTATCATTATATACAGCACGCACAGACACGACATGATCGCCATAATCCAGATTGTAGAAATCCACTTCTCCATAGCCCATCGGGGTGCGACGCCACTCCTTGTCTTTGGAAGATGACAGATGATATTCGAACGAAAGGTTCTGAGGATTACGGAAATCCATGGTGGAGAATCTGAGAGCGAATGACGACTGATTGTGGGGAAGAACCACTACGCCTTCCTTTATCTCAACCTGCTTCTGTTCCACAAGCAGCGCCACAGACTGCAAAGGCCTCGAAAACGAGTCTGGCACCACCTGGGCCGGACAGAAAGATGTGATGCCATAGTCATTGCCGAAATACAGTCTGCCTGATTGAGAAGCGGCGCATACTCCTCGAACATAGCTGACCTCCTGCAGCCCGTCACCATGGAGATAACACGAGAATCTGTCTTCACCCTTTATATAATGGATGAGGCCTCTGTAAGTGCCCAGCCATAAAGAGGAATCATCAGCGACCAGTATGGAACAAACTGTCTCACACAGCATGCCGTCTGCTGCATTCTTATGCACCCACGCATCTGTTCCCCTGTCATATCCGAAGAGCCCCTTGCTGGTACCCATCCATATCATTCCGTCACTCGTTTCGGCGATATCATACACTATCGCCTTGCGGAGCTGAGCTTCCGCTCTGATTTCCAGAATCTTGTCTGACAACGGGTCATATACATCAAAACCATAGTGATGGCCTATCCATATCAGACCTTCAGAATCCGTATAGAGAGTATTCAGATATCTTCCGTGAAGCGATATGCCACCTGCATCCTTTCCCAGCTTCCTTTCAGCCGCCCCGTCGGGAGTGAATGAAAGGAGAGGACCATTGAAGACCGCTATATAGACATTACCCTCCGAGTCACGAGCAAAATCTGTGATCCTCATGCCATCAACCACTTTCCGGACCTGACCTGTTTCCATATCAAGAATGCAGGCTCCATCGGAATAATCGCCAACCCAGATCTTGCGGTCAGACACCTGACAGACAGAAACTGGCGAACTGCCCTCCATATATGTTCTGACGACATTGAAAGATTCGTCAACAAGGTGCAATCCCGTGTAAGACTGACCCAAAAGGAATCTGCCATCGTTCAACACATGAAAGGAATTAAACGTATTGACTTCTTCCTGGCTTACAGATGGGAGAGTGTGATATTCAAACGGTATCGGACGTCTGGTCATCAGCAACAGGCCTCCGGAATTGAACCCGAACCACAAGTTGCCGTCCATATCCTCCATAAAAGCATACATCCTGCTTCTGTTCAATCCATATTCAGTGATGACATCAGCATAGGCAGGAACAATCCGTTTGTTCTGAATATCCAATTCATAGACAGATCCCCCATACGATCCCGTGAAGAGTCTTCCCTCTGAGGAGCGATACAATCTTCTGACGGAAATTGTCTGACCAAAGGAGAAGACATTCACGACTTCCCCACTCTCCTCTTCATAAGCATATAATCCGGACATGCCAAGCAGGACAACACCAGCATCTGACGTTTCAACCACACCGGACACACCAGGTTGAGCTTCACTTGCTCCGGGAAGCCTATGATGTACAACATCTCCGCTCACGCAATCGTACATGAAGACTCCATCATTATTGGTACAGAGCCATACTCTTGATTTCGAGTCCTGATATAGCGCCTGGACCTCAGATTTCCCTATGACAGCATTAACATCTTCAACAGGGTGGGCAGTCAAGGAACCACGATCGACTCTCCACAGACCTTTCTTGGAATTGGAAACTATGATGCTGCCATCCGACAGCTGCAGGATGTCAGAGAGAACCGGCACATGATTTTCAGGAAACGCAATCGACAGGAAGCTATCGGACGAACGGTCATACTTCTGAAGCGTTCTGCCTGAGATAACATACAGATCACCCCGTTCATCGACCAACAGGTCATGAATATAATTGTCAACAAGAGTGTTGTTGTATGTGTAGTAATGAGTAAAGACCATGCCGTCGAAACGGTTGAGGCCATACTCGGTACCGATCCATACATATCCATCCTTGTCCTGACACAGGGATGTCAGCATATGGGAGGTCATCTGATTATTATCAAAAAATCTCACTTCACCGGCATTCAGTCCGTGAAGTGAGATTGTCAATATCAGGATCGCAGAGAAAAAACTCTTGAATTTCATATTTTTACGCCATATGTTTTTATGCCGCAAAGATGATGATTTTTACAAAATGTTACACGTTATTTTGTTACATTTTGTATCAGATTTATATCTCATGAGAATTTAATACAGGACAAGTCTTGAAAGATGAATAGTCGGAGCGCCATCAACTGAAACATTGGTATTCAAACCAATCCTGATCCTGTCTATGTCTTGCTCTTCGAATACTGTTTTCAGGTCAGTCGGAAGAGCGGTAACTTTCTTATAATACTCTGTCTGGACTCCGGGAGAATACCATGTCCATGTATATGATGGAGTTGAATACTTTCCCTTTGCATAGAACTCCAGTTTGAGACAACAGTTACAATCATCAGTAATCAAACCTATATACTCACAATCAGAGAGGCTGACGTCAGAGACAGAAAACTCGACATATCGGCTTGAAGTCCCCGTAAACTGAAGAACCTGAGTATCGCTGTCATAAACTGCACCTGATCCGGTTGAAGACGGCTTTGACAGATCGAATTCCTTCAACGGGAAAGTGACTGCCGGCATATTCAAGACCTTGGAACGGTTGATTGTCTGAGTTTTGTCCGTCCTGACAGTCCAGGTAAAATCCACATCATTGAGTGTGACAGTGAAGCCTTCAGGAAATGTCTGAGGGGCCACTCCCATATAGAAAGGCGTAGCCTCGTCCGCTGATGTCTGGACAGCCGGAGTACAGTTCAAAGTGAGAGTCTGCTTGCCGCCTGTAAACTCATATGATGGCACATTCCCAGCAATATCTGTATTGGCTGCAGTAATGTCTGCATTTCCACAGATCACCTTGCCGGACTCATTCGACTTAAGGGTAATGGACTTGACTTTAGCACCACCCTTGACATTCACACAAAGCGCACCTGCGGCATTCTTGAAGTTAAGAGAATGATCGTCCGTACCTTCCGACACTGCTACTAAAGGAAATCCCCTGTCAGGAAAACTGCCCTCAAGGTAGGTCTGAGAATCTGAAAAACTTCCAGGGAAAGTATAAGAACCGTCTTCGTTCTCTGTCACCTGCATGCCTCCGACAGCACCAGAACTTGGATATGGATAATATGCTGCTATCGCACTGATGGATGTCTCTGACGCCGCCGCCTTTCCGTCCTGCAGATAAAGAGTTGCTGCAGGTGTATTGGCAGTCGCACCTTTTACCCTGTATACAGAGGACTTGTCAATGCCGGCGAAGACAGCCGTAGCATCGTTATATCCATCCCAAAGGACACGATACCTGCCCTCATACTCGCCAAGGTGAATTTTTGTGGATGGCTCGCCATCTTCAATAACTGCATAGAGCTCTGAAGGAGCAACTCCCGGGTTATGAGCCGGCTGCCGGACATCGTCTTTCTGGCAAGCTGCACAGACAGCAAATGCAGACGCAATATAAATAAGTCTTTTCATATTCTACTTCTTTTTACCATTCGCCTTCCTCGAAAAATATCTCCTCAGTTTCGCCTGAACTTGCGCACAGAACTCCCTCGCATTCGATGTCATTCACAATGACTTCAGGAGACACATATATAGATTCATTCTTAGTCATGACCTGGCCTATTTAAGTGTTGAATCTGCAAAAGTAACTGACCAAGGCTCATCTTTGTCAACGCAAGGCTTGGCCATAGAGACACGGATGCTTGTCACATTTGCAAGCATCTCCTCTGTAATCTCACCGTCATTTGTAAGATCTATCTTGAGAGCAGTCAGCTTGTTGATCGGCTTGCCTGTCTGACGATATAAGGTCGCAGCCTTCACCTGCTGCGTCTTGCCTTCCTCATCCTTATAGCGTACAAAAACGGACAGAATGACTTCACTCTTGAGAACATTGAGAGTAAGGTCGGTATGACCGTTGATGTCACCGCTTACGCCAGGGAGGTCAATCCAGCGGTCAGAACTGCCGGTAAAGGTCGCCGTGCAAGTCTCATCATCCCACTCGGCATTTCCGCCATGACGTGCTACATCTTCCATAGTGATGAATTTCCAAGGAGCATTCTGTGCAAATGCTGCAGTTCCCAAAAGGATTGCTGCAAAAACAAACAAAATCTTTTTCATTTCAGTATTATTTAAAGTGATTTTCAAACACATTTTCTCATCTGCAAAGTTACTTCAAAGATTACTGAGAGGATTTGCTCATATTATCATGAAACATCCCTTTTATATCACGCGCTTACAAAATGTTTCACCTACATTTACAATTCATTGCAATCCGAGACAACGATGACGACATCAGTAATATTTCATAAGGTTGATTGTTTATTTCACACTGTTGCTTTGCAAATATTATTGGGATACATTTGTTGAAAAAACAATCCGTACACATTAACTTGATAACACATGAGAAAGACCATCCTGCTCATCTTCTGCACAATGCTGACTCTTGCAGCATATGGAACAGAGAAATTCGTTTCATTCGAAAGACATTCCGGAAGTTTCCAGATAATCAGAAACGGAACCCCGCTTGACATATACATCAGCAACGACGACCATGAGGGAGTACGCATGGCGGGAGAAAGCCTGAGCAATGACATATTGGCCGTATGCGGCACTAAACCCTCACTCATTGCTTCTCCTCAGAAAGAATGTATCATAGCCGGATCGCTGCAGTCTGCTGTCATCAGACAGCTTGCGGCGGACAAGAAGATCAACATTGCCGAGCTAGAAGGCACGAAGGAGAAATATCTGATTTCAGTGATAGACAAGCCTATGGAAGGCGTCAGCAAGGCTCTGGTGATTGCAGGCAGCGACAAGCGAGGAGCAATCTATGGAATATATGAACTCTCCAGACAGCTGGGTGTGTCACCTTGGTATTGGTGGATGGACGTGCCGGTGGCACACAGGGAGAATGTCTATATCTCTAAAGGTTCATTCACAGATGGAGAGCCGAAAGTAGCATACCGAGGAATCTTCATTAATGACGAATGGCCGTCATTCGGCAACTGGGCGAACTCTAAATTCGGAGGCATCAACAGCAAGTGCTACAGGCATCTGTTCGAGCTGATCCTTCGCCTCAAGGGAAATTATCTCTGGCCTGCAATGTGGGGCAGCGCATTCTATGATGACGACAAGAACAACGGAGAACTCGCCAACACAATGGGTATCGTGATGGGAACATCTCACCATGAACCTATGGCGCTGGCGCAACAGGACTGGAAGCGACGTGGAAAAGGAGAATGGAATTATGTCAGGAACGAAGATGGACTGAAGACATTCTGGAGAAGCGGAATGGAGCGCGCCAGGAACTGGGAGACTCTCGTGACCGTGGGAATGAGAGGAGACGGAGACGAGGCGATGGAGGACAGCGGCAACATGGCGCTTATGGAAAAGATTGTTGCCGACCAGAGAGAAATCATAGCTGAGGTGACCGGAAAACCAGCAGAAGAGACCCCGCAGGTATGGGCCCTCTATAAAGAAGTACAGGACTATTACGATATGGGCATGCAGGTTCCTGACGACATCACGCTCATGTTCTGCGATGACAACTGGGGCAATGTCCGCAAGCTTCCCGAACTTGATGCCAAGCCGAGGAAAGGCGGCTACGGAATGTATTACCACTTTGATTATGTAGGCGGCCCAAGAAACTCTAAGTGGATCAATATCAGCCCGATACCCCGCATCTGGGAACAGATGAACCTGACATACAGCTACGGCGTGGACAAGATATGGATTGTCAATGTAGGAGACCTCAAGCCTATGGAATATCCTATTACCTTCTTCCTTGACATGGCATGGGATCCGGAAAGATTCAACCCGGACAATCTCATCGCACACTCCGTGGAATTCTGTCGCTCGGTTTTCGGGGATGAGCATGCAGAAGAGGCAGCAAGACTGCTACGCACTTATGCCAAGTACAACAGAAGAGTAACTCCGGAGAAGCTCGACTACAGGACATATTCGATGAACTATAACGAGTGGGCCAGAGTCACCGCGGAGTACGGCAAGCTTGCAGAAGAAGCCAAGGATCTCGCGCAGAAGCTTCCTGCCGAGTACCAGAACGCTTATTTCCAGCTGCTTGGCTACCCTATTCTGGCATGTTCAAATCTCTATGACATGTATTACGCCCAGGCAATGAATCAGAGATTGGCAAAGAAAAAGGATCCTATGGCAAATCTCTGGGCAGACAGAGTTCAGGAATGTTATGAAAAGGACGCTCAGCTGACCGAAGCATACCATAACATGGCAGATGGCAAATGGGACCACATGATGGACCAGATACATATCGGATATACATCGTGGAACAACCCGGAAAAGAGCACAATTCCTGCCACAAAGAGAGTGGAAGGTACTCCTGCCGGAGATATCGTCCTGCCATCTGCCAAAGATCTGACTGCATCAGAAGGAAGCATCTTCAAGGAGACAAACGGATACATCAGCATTGAAGCTGAGCACTTTACCAGATGCGACAACGGCACAGATGCATCATGGACTGTAATTCCGGAACTTGGACATACATTATCAGCCGTCACCACGCTTCCTGCGACCGTATCTCCGGAAGACATGACATTGGAATACGACGTAGTCATAGACACGAAAGGGTTTGCACGTGTCACCCTGCGATTCTCTCCTACCCTCAATTTCAACGGCTCCGGACTTAGATACGCAATAAGCTTTGACTCGGAAGACGAGCAGGTTGTAAACATCAACGGACATTACAACGGAGAACTCGGACAGTGGCAGGAGGAACACAGGATCGACTGCCAGACAATCCACAACATCAGGAAAGCCGGCAGACACACACTTAAGATACGTCCGCTTGACCCGGGCATCGTGCTTCAGAAAATCATGATAAACATGGGCGGACAGCGCAAGAGTTATCTCGGCGCTCCGGAAACTTGCTACACTGAATAAACCATGAAAAAACTTCTTCTGTTGCTATTGCTTTCGGTTTCCTGCGCAAAAGAGCCTCATGTCGATGCGGGAGCGGGAAACCCTGGAAGCATGGGATCTGCCGTAACCGCACTGAACGGCAACATAAAAGCCCTCGACCAGCTCGCTCAAGCCAGCCTGAGCGGAACAGGTATAAAGACATGTCTCCCGCAGAAATCCGGTGAAGGATACGCGATATTATTCACTGACGGCAAGTCTGCGAGCATACGCACTTCGTCCATCATTACAGGCAAAGGCAGCGGAAAGGTGGAAGACAGTCCGATGGTGGGTATCAGAAGCCAGAGCGGCGGATTCGAATGGACAGTCGATGGAACTGCAACGGGTCATAAGGCCGGGATTGCAGGCGTTCTGCCGTCATTCACATATGAAGATGGCGAACTCTGTCTATGTTTTGAAGACAAGACATACGCCCGATATCAGGTCAAGGACCGCGCCATAAGCAGCTTTTTCAAAGAGATCAGCAGCAAAGACGGCGTCCACACCATCCATTTCCATGACGGGACTTCACTCACATTCTCTTCTGTCCACTCTGAATACATTCCGCCACAATATGGCAACGGAGTTCTAAGGCGGCCCGTTTCACCTCAACAGCCCATGTGGATCGTCCACATCGACTCCTGGCTCCAGCCTGACCCGCAGAAAATCATCGACCTTATTCCGTCAGACATACGTCCATATGTCGTCTTCAATATTTCCCTTTCAGTTGAGGGAGACAGGACTACCGGAAAATGGACTAAAGTAGAGTATGCTTACGAGACGGCGAAATCATGGCTCAGGACGTGCGCAATGAACAAGGTATGGGCTATGATACAGCCTGCCAGCGGAGCATACTGCCATTTCAAAGACACGGAGACATATGCTGAAATTTCCGAAAGTCTATATGCCGAATTCTTCAGAGAATATCCGAATTTCCTCGGCTTCAACTACTGCGAGCAGTTCTGGGGATTTGACGAAGAGTTCTCAGTCAGCTACCAGCAGAGGCTTGTACATTGGACAAACCTGATGAAGCTCACCCATGAATACGGCGGATATCTCACCATCAGTTGCTGCGGTCCCTACTATGCAGCATCACTAAACCCTGTCGCGATGATCAAAAGAGGAGGAGACTTTGCAGACATGTGCCGCAGACATCCTGAAAATCTGATCATATGCGAAAAATTCACAAGCAGATACGGCTTCTACAATAACGAAAGCGCCTGTCTGGGAATGTGGCTGGCAGGTCTTGCCGGACAATATGGCATACGATATGACATCTGCGGCTGGAATGGAACAGCTGAATATGAAGACTGCCCTTCAGGGGCAGGAATCATCGCGCATCTCGAGCACATCGTGATGACAGGAGGGACAGTAATTGACGGTCCCGAACTCATCTGGAAGGAATGTTTCAAAGAAGCAGGCGCTGTCAAGACAGCGGACGGATATACGTCCCGCAAATGGGAAATGTTCCCGCAATTCGAGAACATCAGCATCGATCTCTTCAGAAAGATAATCGACGGCACAGTCCGCATTCCTGAAAAACATGAGGTCATAGACAAATCCGGAATCATCATGATCCATGACATAAATTCCGGAAATGACCAGCAGAAATACACCGCGCCGGCCGGATTTTACGACGGGCTTTATCAGATGGATGACGACGGCGACCTTCTCGACAACCGGACATGGTTCAAGAAGACCGGACGCTATCCTGCGATACCATATGCGGCAGAGCTGAACGGTTCTGATGCCCAAGGATTCAAACATAAGGTGAACATGTCTGAATATTCGGCAAGATGGGCAGACGTTGACACAAAGCAGAAGGACTTAGCCGATATCTTTCCTGAAGAATACTCAGGAGACATATATGCAGGAAGAATGGGGAATTCATGGGTTACATATAATCCGTTCAAGGAAGCACGACGTGCTGAAGGGACAATACCGTTGAAGCTGAACACATGCGACAGGATCGGAGTGTCTCATCCGGAATTCTCCGCAGCAGTCATCAACGAATTCCCGGACAGGCTTGTCATTTACATGAACAATTACGACACAGGAGCGACAGCACTCAAGACTGACAAGATCTCCATCTATGGCGCAAGCAGCACTCCGTCAGTCAGATTCATTGACAGAGGGAGCCATAGCGCCAGCGTAGTCGACACCAGCCAGGAAGGAGAGGCATTCGTCATATCCGTCAGCCACAACGGACCTGTGGAACTTGAAATATCCTGCAGCGGCAACTGCACAGGCAAGACAATGGCCACCTGTTCAACAGCAGTCATTCCACCGGCAGCACCGGAAGAATATCTTGAAGACTGTCAGTTCGAAGCCGAACACTTTGACTACAAAAACATCTCATCAACAGTCAAGAACGGCTGCTCGGGAAGCATAAGGGAGTATACCGGTCTGGGATATATGAAATTCGGCCGGAAAGCCGATGCTGCGGCAAGGATCAGTTTCCAGATGAGCAGATCCTCACAATATGCGGCATCCATCAGATACATGACTCCGTCTGCCGGGGTGACATCTCTCACCTTCTATGTGAACGGGAATGCGCAAGAGACCATTCATCTGCCACGAACAGGAGAAAATACCTGGAACACCCATCACACATACGTCAACCTTGAAGCTGGCAGGAACACACTGGAAATCAGAGCTTCAGGACAACTTGAAGGAGAGCTTCTCCTCGACAACATTGTCCTTATACCGGTAAACAGACAATAGTCAATTCCTGGTCTTGAATACATATTCATGACCAGGTTTTGTCTTTACACCTTTGGAAGCATCCAAGCCTCTGTATTTCAAAGGGATACTTGAGCGGATCATGAGTCTGCCGCCAAGATCGGAGCGGACTGTGACCTTGGTGACTGTTCCAGACTTCCATTCTATATCAACTTCGAAGCCTCCCCTAGCCCTCAATCCTTTCACTGAGCCGTCCTTCCATTCGGAAGGCAGGGCCGGAAGGACATGCAGGGCTCCGTCATGACTCTGCAGAAGCATCTCGGCAATACCTGCCGTACAACCGAAATTGCCATCGATCTGGAACGGAGGATGGGCATCAAAAAGATTAGGATATGTTCCTCCTCCTTCTTTTGTCGACTGGCTCATGGTCAGATTGAGCTGATCCTTGATAAGTTTGTACGCCCTGTCGCCATCAAGCAATCTCGCCCATAGGCAGACCTTCCATCCCATTGACCAGCCTGTCGCCAGATCTCCCCTATATTCAAGAGACTTGCGGGCGGCGGCGAACAGTTCAGGTGTACGTGACGGGGATATCTGATCTCCCGGATATAAGCCATACAGATGAGATACATGACGATGGTGGTCATCAGTCCTGTCCCAGTCATAAAGCCATTCCTGCAGCTGGCCATGACGTCCTATCTGCATCGGCGGCAGCTTGACCAGGGCATCATGCAGCGCACATTCAAAAGGCAAGTCATCAATCTCAAGGATCTCGGCCGCCTGCTGAAGATTTGTAAACAGTTCATGAACCAACTGATTATCCATCGTCGTGCCGGCGCAGTTAGTCACCCACCTGTCCTCTGAGAAGAACGAATTTTCAGGCGAATTGGACGGCGCTACAACCAGCCATCCCGTATTTGGATCTGTCACCATGAAATCAAGGAAAAACTCTGCCGCACCTTTCATCACAGGATATACATCGGCAAGATATTCCTTATCTCCCGTATACAGATAATGCATCCACAGATGCTGACAGAACCACGCGCCACCTGTGGGCCACATTCCCGGACCTGCGTAATCCACAGGACCCGTAGTCCTCCACAGATCTGTATTATGATGCAGGACCCATCCGCGCGCTCCATACATAGTGCGAGCTGTCTCCGCGCCTGTAACCGACACGTCCTTGACCATCTGTATGAAAGGCTGATGCAACTCCGAAAGATTGGTGACTTCTGCCGGCCAGTAATTCATTTCAGCATTGATATTCGTGGTATACTTGCTGTCCCACGGAGGGAAAAGCTGATCATTCCATATGCCTTGAAGATTCGGAGGCTGGCAGCCTGGCTGGGACGAGGATATCAGGAGATACCTTCCAAACTGAAAATAAAGTTCCACCAGCTGCGGATCATATGACGATACGAAGTCACGTACACGGACATCTGTAGTTTCCGATGCCGACGGTGATGTACCCAAATCAAGGGACACACGGTCAAAATAATGCTTATAGGCGCTTACATGTGAGTCTGCAAGTTCCTTATACACCTTGCCCTCCAGACCGGACAGATGCTCCGCGACACGCTCATCGGGATCAGCTGATATATCCTTATAGTTCACAAAATTTGTTGCTGCACATATATATATGACAACTTCATCTGCTTCTGAAACACACATGGAGCCACCTGAAGAGACCATATGTCCCCCTGTCGGTATGATACGGGTCCTTACGGTGAACCTGACCTGCCCCTTCATATTCTCGCAATCGGATGAAATTCCCCTCAGCACAATATCATCACCTTCTATGGAAACCTTTGACCTCTGAGGCGACGACATTGATGCTGTAAATGTCAGCGCACCTTTGGCCGAAGCAGACAGACGGATGACTATGGCATTATCTGTAAGAGATGAAAAGATTTCCCTGACATATGTGACCCCATCTTTTTCATAGCGGACAGTGGCTGTTGCACGGGAAATATCGAGGTCACGATAATAGTCCGCATATTCCTCATGACCAGGAAAACGCAAAAACAGGTCTCCTGCCGGCTGGTATGGCATGCCATGATTTGTATTGGATATCACCTTTCTTCCGACGAGGTACTGAGCCTCGGCATACCGTCCCTGAAATATCAAGTCACGGATTTCAGGAAGAGCCTCCAACGCATCAGGGTTGGCATTCGTATTAGGTCCCCCGGCCCATATGGTCTCCTCATTGAGCTGCAGACGCTCTTCTGAAGGATTTCCGAAGACCATGGCTCCGAGACGCCCGTTTCCTATAGGCAAAGCCTCCACCCACAAGGATGAAGGCTCGTCATACCATAATTTGAGGTCCCCGGCAATTGCAGGGATAGTAGCGAAGAGAGCCGCTATTATGATCAGTCTTTTCAAATCGTATTGATTTTACATTGCAAATACGTTGAAACCGCCGTCTACGACTGCTACCGTACCTGTAACGAACTTCGACGCATCTGACATCAGGTAATGGATCGTGCCGCAGAGCTCTTCAGGATCGCCCATGCGTCCGAACGGAGTCTGACGGATCACATCCTGACCGCGCTGGGTGTATGTGCCGTCAGGGTTGGTCAGGAGGGAACGGTTCTGCTCTGTAATGAAGAATCCAGGAGCTATGGCGTTCACCCTGATGCCCTCACCGAACTTCTTCGCACACTCCGTCGCCATGAATGCTGTGAAGTTGGAGATGCCGGCCTTCGCTGCCGCATAGCCTGCCACGCGTGTCATAGGACGGAACGCCGCCATCGATGAGAAATTGATGATCGAGCCCTTGCCCTGACGCACCATCGGTTCAAGGAACACCTGAGTAGGTATCACCGTACCTGTCAGATTGAGGTTCAGGACAGTCTGGAACTGATCCACCTCAAGGTCGAAGAAGTTCTTGTCAGGCTGAATCGTCGCGCCCGGCATATTGCCACCGGCCGCATTGAGAAGTGTGTCGATACGACCATATTTTGCCAATATGTCCTCACAATTCTTCTTCACGACCTCTGCATCCATCACATCTGTCTTCATGAATTCGCATGATCCCCCTGCCGCGCAGATATCCTCTGCGATTTTGTTGCCTACATCCTCCTTGCGGCCGAGAATGATGACCTTGGCTCCCTCAAGCGCCAGATATTTCGCAATTGTACGGCCAAGCACTCCTGTACCTCCGGTGATTACCGTCACGTTGCCTGCAATGTCAAATAGCTTATTCATAGAATCCTGTGATCTTATATTTAATTCATAATTCCTTGTCGACAGCGGCCATGATGCCCTGCACCTGGCCCATCGCGAACATTCTTCCGAGGAAGGAATATCCTGCATTATATCCCTTGGACGCGTCGTCAAGCATGGTCATCCCATGGTCGACTCGCATCGGAAGAGCAGGATTTGCCTGTTCGAATATGCGTACAAGCTCCACAATGTCTGCGCGGCCGCCAAGATGGCTCGCCTCAGTAAAGTCCCCATTCTCAAATATATGGCAAGACCTCAGGTGCACGAAATGCGTCCTTGAGGCATACTTGCGGGCCATTTCCACAACATCGTTGTGTGCTCCTGCAGAGAGCGATCCGGCACAGAATGTCAGACCGTTGTGAGGATTGTCCACTGCTCCAAGGAACCACTCTATGTCCTCATCCGAAGTTACGATACGCGGAAGTCCGAGGACAGGGAAAGGCGGGTCGTCCGGATGCACGCACATGTTCATGCCGCACTCTTCGCACACAGGCATTATCGCCGAGAGGAAATATCGCATGTTTTCTCTCAGCTGATCCTTCGTTATGCCGTCATAAAGCGACAGAAGCTGGCGGAACAGCTCTATCGGATGCTCGTCATCCTCGCGGATGTTGCCGCTTACGAATCCCTGAGTTTTGACTATGATGTTCTCCACGAGCTTATGCTCTCCTTCCGGGGTCATCTTCTCACGAAGCGCATCCACCTCCGCCAGGATATCCCTTTCTGCCGGAATTCCCGGAACCTTGAAAGACGCCCATTCCTCGCGGGCTCCCTCGCGTCCTACTATATATATATCAAAGTATGCGAACTCGCTGTATGAAAAATACAGGTTGGTCGTGCCGTTCGGATTGGGATGTTCAAGGTCTGTGCGAGCCCAGTCCAGCACCGGCATGAAATTGTAGCAGATGGTATGTATGCCTTCAGCAGAAAGATTGCGCAGACTCTGCTTGTAGTTTTCTATCAGAGCGTCCCTGTCAAGGCCGCCATACTTGATGCTCTCGCACACCGGAAGCGACTCGACGACAGACCATCTCATGCCATAGCTTTCGATATACTCACGCAAGTCGCGAATTTTCTCACGAGTCCACACCTCTCCGTTAGGAACGTCATGAAGCGCGGTGACTATGCCCTCCACGCCGATCTGACGCAACATGGAAAGAGTGATCTTATCATTCTTTCCGAACCACCTCCAGGTCTTCTCCATAGTAATGAAACAATTATACCTTTATGCCCGCAAAATTAAACAGAACTATTCTTTGCAAAGAGCAGTTTTGTTGCATTTATATGGACAATTTGATACAGCCTTACTTAAACTTCAACGTATTAAGCACACAGATCGATGTATCCGGAATGTCAGACTCGAACTTCAGGAAGATTGCATGCTTGCCTGTAAGACCTGCCGCTTCAGGGATCTTGACGCTCAGTTCTGTCGGAACCTGTGGCATATCCGCCTTGATTTCAAGTGTTCCCAGCACAATACCTCCCTGCGATGTCCACGGCCTGTCCGCCATGACAGTAATCTTGCCGTCCACTCCCTCAGGGATAAGATTCAGGACAAGACTGAGCTTCTTGCGGCCATAGGTAGATGTGAAATTGAAATATTTATATCCCACTATCGAGCCGGAAGTATTGTTTACGACTGGATTCGTGTTGTTCCTGATTGCATATGGAGACTCGAACTTGTCCTCTGTACCATAGCCTGATGCCACATATGACCCGAAGAATGTCTTGTTCGGCCATGCATGCTGCTGAGGTCTGGTACCGGTGTACCAGCATGCAATGCCTGCAGAATGCACTTCAAGAGGATTCAGACCATCAACCGCAAATCCCTGAGAGTCGTATTCTCCCTCGGAGATCAGCACTCTGCCTCCTTCCCCTTCCTGGACTTCAACTGTTATCGGGGCCACCATGGCCTGACGGGCGAACTCGTCAAGTCCGGTCTGTCTGTGATAGAACACATACCATTGACCTCCGACCTCGCAAATGCTTCCATGGGTGTTTCCTGTCGCTGTCGCAGAAGGTATCGCCTTTCCATTTTCATCGATTTCACGCGCTCTGCCGTCTATGATGGTACCACCGTAAGTCCATGGGCCAAGCGGATTATCGCTATAGGCATATGCAAGCGTGTAGTTGGTTACCGGAAGGCCGAATTCGCCGTCATTGGTCCAGCGGCTGTATACAAATACATACTTGTCCTTGATCTTGCGGATGGAAGATGCTTCGAAGAAACGGAATGTATCATCTTCCTGTCCTCCCGGAACCATTTCCTCTATGATCTGAGTGCCCGGCTTCACCGTACACATGGTCTCCGGATCAAGTTCCGCTGCATAAGAACGCTGGAAGCCCCAATATCCGTATACTCTTCCGTCATCATCGACAAAGACTGCCGGATCAAATCCAAGCACACCCTCCGTCATATTCGGATTGTCCTTGCTCCAGTTGCACACCTCGAAAGGGCCGTCCGGTCTCGGGCTCCTTGCTATCAGGTTCTGGCGTCCGCCCACCTGGTCGTTAGGGTACAGGTAGTACATCCTGCTTCCGTCCGGCTCTATCTTCACAGCTACGTCCGGTGCGAAAAGGACATCTGAAAGTCCTTGAGCATCAACCGGTTCGCCCTCTGCATTATGACTCACGCGCAGGATCTCTCCGTCGTATCTCCATTCGTTCAGGTTGTCTACATCCGCAGACCACACAACCAGTTCACGTCCACAGTAATCGGTAATGCGGGTGTCATGGGAACCATATATGTATACTCTGTATTTTCCCGGCTGGTCCGGATCCTCGAACACATAAGGCTCACCGTCAGGAATATGCTCCCATAAAGGGAGATACGGATTTCCGACAGTAACGGGAACATCATCTCCAGAACCGGAGCATGACGTCATTGAAAGTATGGCGCAAGCGCCGGCAATCAGATATCTTTTCATAGTCTTATCATTATAGTACAACCTTCATTGCCAGACCGTTATACTTCACTGTCCTGGCCTTGCCGATACCGTCCTTGGAAACCGGAATGACATTGAATGTCCTCTCCTCAAGCCTTCCAGGGAACTCTCCCTTGCATTCTCCGATAGAAAGCAGTCTCATGCTGTCGTCATAAGTGAAGTCGATCATTGCATACGCTCCCTTCTCATAATTATAGTTCACGTTCTCGTCCTCATAAAGGGTGAACGAGCCGTCTGCTCCCTGGTACACATAGAGATCGATAACATCAGCAGGTTTCTCATCAGACCACTGCATGTCAGGTCCGAAAGGCACGACTGAGCCTGCACGTACATAAAGCGGCACCCTGCCGTATGGAGCGTCAACAGTCCTGCGCACGCCACCTTCCTGATACCTGCCTGTATAGAAGTCATACCATCCCTCGCATTCCGGGAAGTAGATGTCGCGTGTGCGGGCGCCGTATTCGTATACAGGAGCGGCCATGAATGCCGGACCGAACATGTAAGTATCGCTGACATTCAGGACATTGGCATCAGCCATGAAGTCCATCACGAGAGGGCGCATGATCGTATAGTCCTTGAAGTATGTCATGCCTGCGAGAGAGTAGATATATGGCATCAGGCGGTAGCGGAGCTTTGTGTAGTATACTATAGACTCATATGCCGGATGTCCCTCAGGAGCGATTTCCCATGGCTCGCGGAACGGGAACTGGCCATGCGCGCGATACAGCGGGCAGAAGGCTCCGAACTGGAACCAACGGGTGTTGAGTTCACGCCACTCCTTGTAGTCGGCGTTCTCCTTGCCGGTCCTCTCCCACTCCTGCTGAGCTGCAACATAACGATTCTCCACGCAGAAGCCTCCGATGTCCATTGTCCAGTATGGAATGCCGCTGACAGCGAAGTTCAGACCTGCTGAAATCTGGGCCTTCATATCCTCCCAGCGTGTCGCGATGTCACCGCTCCATGTTGCTGTAGAATATCTCTGAAGACCTGCAAAACCGCTTCTGGTGAGCAGGAACACGCGTTTGTCAGGGTCTACTCCCCTCTGTCCGTTATAGATTGCATCAGCATTCACAAGCGCATATGCATTGAAGAACTCGGTCGACGATCCGAGGGCTGTCGGGCCGCAGAGGGCCTTGCGATATTCCATGTTTGTGCAGTCGCGGATGTTCGGCTCAGAAGCATCCATCCACCATGCGTCTATGCCGAGAGGATAATAATGCTCATACATCTGATTCCAGAAGAGTTCACGAGCCTCCGGAGCATAAGCATCATAGAAGCCATAGAGATATCCCTTGCCGATCCAGTCGCGGACTCCGTCCTCATATGCCTTTGTATACATCCATCCCTTTTCATCGAACTCCTTGTAGTGCTCTGTCTCCACATAGAACTTCGGCCATACTGAAATCATCATGCGGCCGTTCAGGTCATGGATGGAGTCTACCATTGCCTTCGGATCAGGGAAACGTTCAGGATCGAACTCGTGTCCACCCCAGTCATCCTCTCTCCAATGGCTCCAGTCCATCACGATATTATCTATAGGAATATTCCTCTGACGGAAGCCCTCGAGAGCCTCGATCATCTCGGTCGATGTCTTATAGCGCTCACGGCTCTGCCAGTATCCCATAGCCCATTTCGGCATGATCGGAGCCTTTCCTGTCAGAGTCCTGTATCCGCTGATGACCTCGTCCATATCATCACCGGCGATGAAATACCAGTCCATCTGCTTTGTCATCTCGCTCCACCACTGATGCTTCGCCTGCTGCACAGGATCCACCACATCATATACACGGAGTCCGCAGTATGACACCCATCCGTCAGGCTGCCACTCCACCTTTATCGGAGTCTTGACGCCTGCCTCGAGATGAACTGTGAACTTATATGCATTAGGGTTCCACGCCGTACGCCACCTTTCAGGAACGACGGTCTCGCCGCCCACTTTGACTGTCGTATATCCGGCATAATAAAGAATAAACTGATAATCACCAGTCTGAGCAGCCTCAAGAGAGCCCTCATATGTGACATTCGAATTGAAGAACACGAAATCCTCCGGAAGATTCACCACCTTCTCCATCTTCGGCTCGATGAGATACTCGAAATAGAGCTTAGGTTCATCACGGACTATGGTCTGGCCGTTTTCAGGGACATATGTACCTGTGAGGCAGCCTTCCTTGCCCTGAGCGTCATAGAGCTTGAACACCTCTCCCAGCTGCTTGTAGTCAGCAGGGTTTCCGAAACGCATCATCGAATAGCTGTCCATCAGAACGCCATATCCCTTGTTGGAAACGATGAACGGTACGGATACCTTTGTATTGTACTGGAAGAGTTCCTCGTTCTTTCCCTTATAGTTGAACTCGTCTGCCTGATGCTGTCCGAGGCCGTAGAACGCCTCATCTTCAGGAGACTCGAACACCTGTCTGAACGAATACCCCTTGGTTCCTTCCACTTCTATCGGTTCGAAAGTCTTTCCGCCACCGGCCTGCTCCGCCAGGATCGGACTGCCTTCAATATCAGTGAACCACACTTCTCCGGTGGCCACGCTCACACTTGCAACGATTGCTGCCGTCTCTAAAGAAACAACGCCATCATCTTCGCATACGGCGAACTCCGTTGCGCCGGTCTGCGGCACTATGATCAGACTCTGAGGGTCAGCGAACTTCCTGTCAGGGGTAGCTGACACATGGATGAGCTTGTCGCTAAGCACTTCAAGCCTGACAAGGCGTGGACCTCCTTCTGTCGGTTCCTGGACTTTCACGGTCACTCCGGACTCGTTCTGCCTGTAGGCGCTAGCACACGAAGCAAGCACGAAAGCAGCAAAAAGAAGAGAAAGGATTCTTGTCTTCATATTTGGTTTGGTTATCAGTTTTAATTCTACAAATTTAATCATAAATATGTATGCATCCGGCATTTTTTGTTTCATTTATATGGATTATTTGATGCAAAGCTGCGCGCTTTCGATACATTTGCCTATATTTACGAAACCAAAAACACTAAAACTACAGACATGAAACGCGCAATCCTCACCGCCATTATGGCGCTGGCACTCTACCCGTTTGCCTCAGCACAGATGAAAGTTGAAGTCAAGATCGACACCGCACCAGAAAACGGGCAAGTAATTCCAAAGGAAATCTACGGACAGTTTGCAGAGCATCTGGGTTCATGTATCTATGGCGGCCTCTGGGTAGGTCCCGAGTCTGAAATTCCTAACGTAAACGGATACCGCAAGGATGTTCTCGATGCGCTTATCGAGCTCAAGGTACCGGTGATGAGATGGCCGGGCGGATGCTTCGCTGACGAATACCACTGGAGAGACGGCATCGGTCCGCGTGAAAACAGACCAAGAATGGTCAATAATAACTGGGGCGGAACAGTAGAGGACAACTCATTCGGTACACACGAATTCCTCAACCTCTGTGAACTGCTCGGATGCGAGCCTTACATCAGCGGTAACGTGGGATCAGGCACAGTCGAGGAGTTGGCTAAATGGGTAGAATACATGACAGCGGCAGACGGTCCTATGGCAAGACTTAGAGCCGAGAACGGCCGCGTAGAGCCATGGAAGGTCAAGTACCTCGGAGTCGGAAACGAGAGCTGGGGATGTGGCGGAAATATGCTTCCGGAGTATTACTCACACCTTTACAGACGTTATCAGACATATTGCAGAGACTATAGCGGCAATCAGCTTTATAAGGTAGCCAGCGGAGCGACCGATTACGACTACAACTGGACTGAGGTGCTGATGAAGAACATCGGAAACAACCTCATGCATGGCGTTTCTCTGCACTACTATACTGTAAAGGGCTGGGAAGGAAGCAAAGGTTCTGCAACAGTCTTCACTGATCAGGAATATTACAATACCCTCGCCAAGGCAGTCGGCGTTGAGCCTGTGATCATCAGACACATAGGTATCATGGACCAGTATGATCCTGAGAAGAAGGTTGACCTTCTCCTCGACGAATGGGGAACATGGTTCGATGTGGAGCCAGGCACAAACCCAGGCCACCTTTTCCAGCAGAACACAATGCGCGACGCAATGGTTGCTGCGCTCAGCCTCAACATCTTCCACAAGTACACCGAAAGACTCAAGATGGCGAACATCGCCCAGATCGCAAACGTTCTCCAGTCAATGGTGCTCACCCAGGGCGACAAGATGGTCCTCACACCGACTTACCACACATTCAGGATGTACAACGTGCACCAGGATGCAACGTACCTCCCTACAGGATGCGATTCCCCTAAGTTCGTGGACGAGCTTGAAAGGGAGTGCCCTGTCGTTGACGCGACAGCTTCACGCAATCAGGAAGGCACAGTACACGTAACCCTGACAAACACCAGTCTTGACGAGACTGCGGAAATCACAGTCGACCTTGGCACAGCAGGCGGAAAGGTTACAGCTGCCGAAGTGCTTACTTCTGGAGACGTACATGACTATAACGCATTCGACAAGCCTGAGGTTGTCAAGCCTGTCGAATTTAAAGATTTCAAGGTCAAGGGCGACAAGATCATCGTGAAGATGCCGGCCATGTCCATCATATCACTTACAGTAGAGATCTAACGAGGAAATTCCATTTCTATTTCCTTGTCGACATACTTCAGCTTGAGCGACAACATGCATAGCAGGCATCCCAGCACCAGCAGGCCGATGCCTGCTAATATTATCACTGTAGCTACACCTGCGCTGAACGGATTCAGGAGGACGACTGCTGAGAGCAGAAGGAGAAGCACACCACCGACGATCACAAGTCCGCTTCCGCCGAGTCTGAAGGTTTCCATGTCTCCGCCGAACGCAATGATGATAAAGCTGTTGTACATCATCCAGATTCCCAGCATGATCGGCAGGGCGACAAGGGACACGTCAGGATAAATGCAGAGGAAGATTCCCAGAATGAGGTCCATCACGCCTCCAACAACAAAATACCCCCTCATCGTCAGATAATTACCGCTGG
>JAEIGA010001847.1_pt1 | contig 33668 bp, 31 predicted proteins | sample 9270691 | NCBI WGS metagenome assembly JAEIGA01 (sample SAMN17057246, study PRJNA624740) | gut metagenome | biome: biome; isolation source: fecal sample | host: Bos grunniens | place: China: Xizang | collected 2019 | reverse complement strand
TAGCCTTACGCACCTGCTCAACAGCAAGGCTCGTATCACGCTTTATAATCTCCACACCTACACCCTTCCACTCTCGCTTCAGCTCCTTGGGGCGATAACGCTCCATGTGTGCGATGAGATATACCCTACCAGGGATATCCTCCGCAGGCATCTGCGCCGCAAAGGCAAAACCATTGTTAGACCACATTGTAGCACACCCTGCAAATGATGCTATGGCAACCCTCGCCTTCTGAACTGCAACATCTGGCACTATCATATATCGCCACTGTGAGGCCTCAAAAGGCTCTCGCGAGGGGACCATATTTATATCTTCACAGCCAAAGTTCCACTCACCAAGGCCTACGGCAGCTACACGGACAACGCTCTTACTAGCATGAGTATATATATTTAGCTCCTTGCACTCTCCCGACATAGAGACCACCTCGACCTCCGAATTTGGGAATAGACGCAGTGCCTCATCCACATCGAACAACGGAGAGAGCTTGATAGCCACACGCGAAGATATCTCCTCCAAACGGGGCATAATCTCCAACACATTGGGAGAACAATCCTCCATGCGCACCATCTTCTTACCCTCTGCCGAGCGGCGGTCAGGGTCGATAAATACCCAGTCGAAATGCTCCGTAGTAGTGGCTATATACTCCTCCGAGGAGGCTGTTACAACCTCCATATTATCAACACCTAGTAGCGATAGGTTGTAGCGCACCACCTCGGCCAGCACCTCATCGCGTTCCACGGCAACTACACGGCGAAAGTGTCGTGCAGCAGCCATAGCATCGATACCCAATCCGCAGCTCAAGTCGAGCAATGTATCACCACTAATAGCCTTTCGTTCTGCACTTTCCAAACTTGAAGACTGCTCAAAAGCTCGAGGTGGGATTATGCAACGTGCCTCATAGAGCTGTGGGAGCTTCTTACGCGCTCGTTGCAGATACTTCACCTGCGTAGCTACCAGCGCAGCATGTGGAACATGCTTGTCGAGAGCCACACGCTGTGGGTCTCGCTCTATATTCTCCTCGATAGCCCTACGTAGCACCTCACTACGTAGCAGCTCTACATCTGATATCTTCAACATAATAGGGCAAAGTTACCACTTTTTTTCTATTTTCGACCACGCTACAACTGTTACCACACCATAGAGGGCATAGCAGAGCAAAACGCCACCCAGAGGCATCTGATACTCTACACCCGTAAAGCCATGCTCCGAAGCCCACAGCACAACACTATTTTGTATCGCTGCACTCCACTCTCCCACCACGGCAAAGGGCATAGCCAGAGGGTGGGGAAGTATCAGTGCAAAGAGTCCACAGCCAACGATGGTATATGCAAAGAGCATAACTACAGGGGTAAGAACCACGCCTGCCAAAGGGAGATTACCAAAGGTGTGCGACACAACAGGGAGCGTCCACAATGTAGCTACAGCGCCTATGATAAGCGTGGAGGCTACAACCCTCCAAAGCCTTGACCGCCCACGAAGTCGGCGCACAAGAGGCTCTCCCCACAGAAGAATACCCGCCACGGCAAGTGCCGATAGCTGAAAACTTACATCGTAGAGGTAGCTAGGACGATACAACAACATCACAAAGAGCGTTACAGCTAGGATATTTATTGAGCTTCTCGCCAAAGATGAGAAGTAGGCTAGCTGAAGCATAGTAAGCATTATCGCAGCACGTACCACAGAGGGGGATAGTCCACTCATCGTAGCAAAGAGCCATATTGCCACGACAATAAGGATGTTTGCCACGCGGTGTCCTCGATGTATCAGTCGTAACGGCGCCACAATGACAAGCATCACCATAAGCACAATGCCAAGGTGGAGTCCCGAGACTGCCAAGATGTGCGACAATCCCGTTGCGGAGTATGCCTCACGAAGCATCTTTGGCATAGCATGGCGCGACCCCGTAACCATCGCCTCGGAGGTGGCATGCGACAGAGTGTCGAGCATGTAGCCTCTTAACTTCTCCACAGCAAGATGATGTAGTCTACTATGCTCACCTCTCTGCTGCGATATGAGGTTATCCTCGATGCCTACGCCACCCACATAACCCCTATTACGAAGGAGCTTATCATAGGGTTCAAAGCGCGACATACGCTCACTGACCACGCCATATATCACCACACCATCACCCTCACGAATATCATCATTGCGTAGCCATAAAAGCACCTTATCATCGGCTCTATGCCACACATCATCACCTCTCCAAGCTACTACACGTCCCTCCGAAACACGATATCCCTCGCGCTCCGAGGGGATACCTACAACCTCCACATCTAGCTCCACGGCGCTACCATAGGGCATCGAGGCATGTGGGGTGCGGTAGTCGGCAATTAGGTAGCCAAAAAGCCAGAGTGCCACAGCAGCATATCCCAACGACACCCTGCGAGGTAGTGACACCCACCCCAAAATAGTCACCACGCATATTGCTACCTCGGCGATATATGGTGGAAAGAGTACATAGCTAGCTGCAAGGATTCCTAATATGAATGGTAACAGCACCACGAGCATAGGCATCGACATAAGACGATGCCGCAGCTCATCGAGGCTAAACCTCCTATGCCAATGGTCTGATACGAACATCTGTTACACCCTCAAGCATCTTCGCTAGAGCCTCCACATCGGTAGGCTCCTCAACCTGTCCATAATGGTAGGGGTAGTATATCTTTGGATTTAGGGCCTTCACCGCCGCCACAGCCTGCTCAGGGGTCATAGTATATGGCTGATTTACACATATAAAGGCTATGTCTATAGCCTCAAGAGCTGCCTGCTCCGCCGTAGGCTCTGTATCTCCCGAAATGTAGATGCGAACATCACCACCAAGGGTCACCACATAGCCACAATCCTCACGCTCCTTGGGGTGGAACTGCAACTGATGCTCCGAGGTGTTGTATGCTGCTACAGCCTCCACACGTATATCGGCAAAAGGCTCGGCAACAGCACCAGGAAGCATGGTGTAACAATCACCCTGGAAACCCTCTGCAGAACTCTTATCAAGGAGTATGCATGTCTGGGGTTGCTGCACCGCCTCAATAGCCGCCATGTCGAAATGGTCGTAGTGGGAGTGCGTAACGAGAATCATATCGGCCTTGGGGAGCTTATCATACTCGGCATTCTCCTTCACAGGGTCTACATATATGGTGCGACCCTCAAACTCAATAGCTATAGAGGCGTGAGCGAAGAAGGTAAGCTTAACCTCGCGGCCATTTATCTGAACAACATCCGATGGATATAGAGGGGCTGAAGAGCCACCAAAAAGTTTTGAAAATAGTGACATAGGCAATATATTATTTTGTTATTTTACGTTCAAGAACTCTACTATTGTTGATACGAGGCCTGGGGTTAGCTCTTGCTCTGAATTTGTATAGACGCTCAACAGCTGCTCCACGCGGTCACTCGATGTAGCATCTTTAAGCACATGGCTCATATTCTCAAATGTTACATGTTGTGCATCGGGCGCCGCAGCAAGAAGCTTTGTGCCATTGGCCACCGACACCTGAATATCTCTACCACCAGTGATGATGAGTATTGGGACTTCACACCCAGCTATCATCTTACAAGGGTCGCGCTGCATGCTGCTGCGTAGAAATGGCTGCACGGTGGGATGAAAGAGCGAGAGCAGCTCCTGTGGGATATCCTCCACAGCAACCTCTACGCCACTCTTAATCTTGCCAATGATGCTCTGTGCTGTGACGTATAGGCCTATATATGCCGGCATAAGCTGTGCCGACAGCTGGCCCATAAGTATCTGATCCATAGGATATCCTGGTGCGGCAAGAAGCACAAGACCATCTACCGTAACCCTCCTACGCTCGGCAACCTCGATGGCTATGCTACCACCCTCACTATGTCCTGCTACATACACCCTTGCAAAGCCCTGCGCACGTAACCACGCCACACATCTCTCGGTATCCTCCACATAATCATCGAGCGTAAGGGCAGGGATATCCTCTGGCGAGAGATAACTGCCGCCGATAGCCCTCTTGTCGTAGCGCAAAACAGCATAGCCCGACTCTACAAGGCCATCCGAGAGCATCTTATAGGCATACGTATTTAGATTTAGACCCGAGTTACCATTGCGGTCGGTAGGCCCCGAGCCAGCAACAATCAGCACCGCCGCATCACTACCCTCTGCGGGCTGTGATAGCGTAGCAGATATCCTACCCCACGGAACCTCTATCGAAACATCCTCGGAGGCGGCATAAAGAGATGTCGCAGCGCATAACAGCGCACACACAAGAAGCACAATCTTTCTCATAGCTACATATCTGTTAATCTTTCATTTACATATACAAAGGAGTCCTCAACAACACTACGTAGATGCCTACGATCGAGGTGAGTATATACCTCGGTTGTTGAGATGCTCTCATGCCCCAACAGCTCCTGCACCTGGCGGATATTTGCCCCACCCTCCAGCAGATGTGTGGCGTAGGAGTGGCGAAGGGTGTGAGGACTTATGCTCTTGGTTATTCCTGCACGCTCCGCCGCCTGGCGGATAATCGTAAAGACCATAACTCGTGTAAGGGGCTTTCCACGATTGTTGAGAAACAGCGTAGGCTCCGAGGGTTTTTCAGGCTTACGGAACTCCATATATAGCTGAATCTTGTCGCGTGCTGCAGAGCTAATTGGCACCAATCGTTGCTTATCGCCCTTGCCTATAACACGCACATACCCCTCACCGAAAAATAGGTCATTCATGCGCAGTGTAACAAGCTCCGTGACACGTAGCCCGGTAGAGTATAACACCTCAACAATAGCACTATCACGACACCCCTTTGCAGTTGTGATATCAAACGTGCGGAGCAGAGCATCTATCTCCTCAACACTCAACACATCGGGCAACAGGCGCTCCGCCTTTGGGGCATCTACGCTCTCTGTTGGCAACTGCTCGACACGCTCGGTGATGAGCAAATAGTTATATAGACTCTTTATGCCACTCAACCTACGTGCCTGCGAGGCGCTACTACGATTTGCAGAGTATAACCACTGCATAAACCGCGATATCATAGCGGCGTTTACCTCCTCGGGGGCGACACCATAGATGCGAAGTACAAAGTGCATAAACTCATTGTAATCATCTACGTATGCCTCCACGGTATTTGCCGATAGACGTCTCTCTGTCTTTATGTATCGTATATAATCAGCTCTTAACCTCTCCCACTTTTTTGTTACATCTGCCATATTTTTCCAATTCGTAGCACCATTTTAAGACACTTTTCGTATCTTTGTGGTAAAGATACAAAAATTATTTTACATAATATCTACTTCACTTCAAAAATATAAGAGAGCGCCTACTACAATTTTGAAGGGTATTTGGATGCTACTTTGCACACTAAAATAGATGACCTCATGAAGCAATACACCGAAATATCAGCACTTTGCCAAAACGAGGATATGGCAGATATCCTCGCTGCATTTCTTGCCGACTATCCCTTTGATAGCTTCGACACCGAGATTCGCGAGAATGGCGTACTACTAAAGGCCTATATTCTTACTACAGCATGGAAGGAGTGTAGCAATGAGGCACGTGCCACGATTGCAGAGTACGGCACTCTCGAGGGTGAGGCAGAGATTGAGGATGAGAATTGGAATGCCGCATGGGAAGAGGAGAGCTTTCAGCCTGTGGATGTGGATGGGAAGATGGTTATCCGCGCACCACACCACACACCGCCCGCAGCAGGGATTATAGATATCGTGGTATCGCCACAGATGTCCTTTGGCTCGGGACACCACCAGACAACACGTATGATGTGTCGCCTTATTGAGCAAATTAGAGCAACAGGGGAGATTCTTGACGTGGGATGCGGCACTGGAGTTCTCTCCATCGCAGCCTTGAAGTGTGGCGCAAAGAGCGTGGATGCTGTAGATATAGACCCATGGTCTACGGAGAGCGCAAAATGTGCTGCCGAGCTAAACAACATCGCCGAGCGCATGAATATAATCCTTGGCACGGTGGAGGCTATAGAGGGCAAACAATACAATATGGTTGTAGCAAATATCAATAGAAATATCATCCTAGCGGATATCGATAGGTATTGCGCAGCACTCTTGGATAGAGGCATACTTCTATTGAGTGGTTTCCTCCGCGGAGATGTAGAGGATATCACTGCGGCAGCTACCACACGCGGCCTCACACACTCACAGACGATGATGGAGGATGAGTGGGTGGCACTAGCATTTACAAAGAATTAATACCAAGTAGTTTATGATTATACTTCCATCTACATATTTTGGTAATATAGAGTACTGGTCGGCCCTACGCCAAGGGGGTGACAACGTAGTTATAGACCTCGGTGAAAATTATGTGAAGCGCTCCGACAGAAACCGCACAGAGATAATGACTTCGGGAGGTGTTATGCAGCTATCTGTGCAGCTGTCGCACGCCAACCGTCCTCGTCAGCCAATGAGTAAGATGGAGATAGACTACTCCAAGAGGTGGCAACACCAACATCGTGTGGCTATGGAGTCTGCATATCGCTCCTCGCCCTACTACGACTACTATGCCGAGCGTTTTGCAAAGCTCTACAACCGCGAGTGGAAGTATCTCATAGAGCTTAACCATGCCACATTGGAGGCTGTATGTGCAATATTGAAATGCCCCGTGCCACGACTTTCAGAGAGCTACATCATAGCCTCTGACAACGATATAGACCTCCGCGACAAAAGGCGAGAGTCTAGTTTTTCCGCGGAGCCTTACATTCAGGTATTTAGCGACAGGATACCCTTCACGCCGAATCTCTCGATATATGACCTAATCATGTGCGAGGGTCCCTCGGCTGGTGATATTCTCCTAAAGTCGAAGTGGTAACACCGCGGCCATCACCTCTACTCCTTAACAACAAGATCACCACGCTGCTCGGCCTTGCGCAAGATACCCTCATAGTCGCGCACCGAGGAGATGGTCCATCGTGTCAAGAGGCGTAGCTTCTCGGCATCGTTAAGCTGCCAATCCTCAACCTGCTCACGGATGCGCTGCGACAACATATATATCAATATGGCCGCCGAAGCAGAGACATTGAGGCTCTCCACCATTCCACACATCGGTATCATCAAGAAATCATCTGCCGCAGCGATAACCTCATCAGATATTCCAGCATGCTCGGTGCCAAACACCAAAGCAAACTTACCCTTTGTAACATCAAACGTCTCGGGCGTAGCACTACAGCGATGAGGCGTTGTTGCAACGATGCGATACCCCTCCGCCTTAAGTGCCGCGAGAGCCTCCGCCGTGGTATCGTGATGCTCCACATCGACCCACTTCTGCGTGCCTCGCACAATATTTACCGAGGGATCAAACTTACATCTATCCTCAACGGTGTGTATCTGCTGAATGCCAAAGGCCTCACAATGGCGCATAATGGCACTTGCATTCTGGGGATGAAACATATTCTCGGTAAGAATACGCATATAGTGTGTTCGCATGGCTAACGTACGACTCAACACCTCCTTACGCTCCTCGGTAAGGAACTGTGCCATATACTCTAGACGCTCACGCATCCACTCCTCGGAGTGCTCTTCGGTGCGGAGCCTACTTACGATATTTGTCATCTTCGTCCAAAATTTTTAGATAGCTTTCATATCTAGACCACGCCACAACGCCCTCCTTTACAGCCTCCGACACTGCACAGCCTGGCTCGTGGGTGTGCGTACAGTTGTAGAAGCGACAATCGGGGGCTAGGCGCATCATCTCCGGGAAGTAGCGACACAACTCCCTAGACTCTATATCTATAAGTCCAAAACCCTTAATACCTGGGGTGTCAATGATATATCCACCCTCGATGGGATACATTGTAGAGAAGGTTGTGGTGTGCTTTCCCTTGTGATGGCTCTCCGATATCTCACCTGTGCGAATATCCAACGTAGGGTCTATGCTCCTTACTAGCGTTGATTTTCCGACACCCGAGTTACCCGCAACAAGCGTTGTGCGACCACGCAACATCTCGCGAATCTCCTCCACGCCAACACCCGTAGTGGAGCTTAATCGCAACACATCATATCCAGCATCCCTATAGATAGCCTCAAACTCCCTTGCCTCGGCATCTAACTCATCGACAAGGCTATCAGCCTTACCCAGAACTATCGTCACAGGCACCTTATATGCCTCGCAGGTGACAAGGAAACGATCTACAAATTCGCGAGGCGTAGTAGGAGCCTGAAGGGTCACGATGAGCAAGGCACGGTCTATATTTGCCGCTATGATATGAGACTCCTTCGAGAGGTTCGAGGCACGGCGAATAACATAATTCTGTCGGGGGATAATCTCCACGATGCTATTACTCTGCTCATCCTGCTCCACCATAACACGGTCGCCCACAACCACAGGATTTGTGGAGCGGATACCCTTAAGGCGCAACTTACCACGGATACGACAATCGAGGGTGCCACGCTCCGTAGCAACCTCATACCAACTACCTGTAGAGCTGATTACAACGCCCTCTATACGTCTATCTACTACCTCACTCATAGCTTCGATTTTACGCCAACGGCCAACTCCAATATCTCCTCCTGGATATCTTCAAGCTCGGGACATACAACATCGCCGATATCTACAAGATGGTTGAACAACAAAGAGTCATCAAGAACCTCGTAGGATACATAATTTGGCTCAAAAAAGTCTCTAACGCGCAAATCCTTATCCTCAAACATCTCGACATACTCCTCCATGGTATCGGCATCGATACCCTGCGCACCAAGCTCCATCACCTTATCAGCACGCATCTGTCCAATATTTGCGGTGACAAAGAGCGAGCAGACAACAGAGACGATAATCACCATGGTAAAGAACGAGAGACCCATGCCAAACAGAGAGTCAAACTTCTTCAACAGCCCAAATAGCAAAATCTTGCGAAATAGTGGAGCTATGATACGTATAACAACCCACGATACTAGGATGATGACAACAAAACCTATGAGGTATGTTAGGCTGCGATCATCAGTAAATATCTCACCTACAGAGTCGGCAAACTCTGGAGCTAATAGTATCGCTGCATAGAGGACTATGAGCTGTATTAGTTGCACCACAAAGCCCTTACGCCATCCCAATATTAGTGACAAAATTGCCAATACGGCAAATAGAATATCAATAATCATAATATTTAAGTTTTAGTTACTCGTCTTCCCTCTCCCAACTAGCGATTCGCCGATTAGGAGGTTAAGTTTTACACACTTTTATACTATTATTTTGCACGAAGGTAAGAAATATTTTTCTTTATTCGTATATTTGTAACCACAAAATTGTAAAACCCAAATAACACGTATGAAATATAGACTATACCTTTTGACAATTTTAACCACTCTGCTTGCCACCGCGACACTCTCGGCAGCAGAACCTACACGCGAGATACACAACCTCAACGATGGCTGGCACTTCTTCCCTCTCGAAGCCACAGATGGCGACAATGCCGACCATGTTCAGATTCCTCATAGCTGGCAGTGCGAGCTTGGCAGCTACGGCAGGGGGATGACAGATGCAAACTACACCAAAGAGCTGGAGATTTCTAAAGATTGGGAGGGCAAGCGTCTCTTCCTTCGCTTTGGTGCTGTGCAGAGCGTTGCCGACCTCTTTGTAAACGGAAGCTACGTAGGCTCTCACAAGGGGGGATTTACGGCATTCACCATGGAGATTACCGACAAGGTGCGATATGGAGCAAAGAACTATATCCGTGTAGTGGTATCGAATGCTAGACGCAACGACATATTCCCACTATCCTCCGACATGGATCTCACCGGAGGCATACTCCGTTATGTAGAGCTTCTTGTAACACCAAAGAATATCATCTCGCCTCTTCACCACTCCTCGGACGGTGTCTATGTTGTGCAGGAGAGCGTAAATGCCGAGCGTGCAGCAGGCCATGTACGTTGCGTAATATCGGCAACAACAACCGACCAAGCGAGCATAAATATCCGCATAGTAGACCCCGATGGCGCTGAAATTGACAACCGCACAATGCGCGTCACAAAGCTAACAAAGGAGCGCATCGTGGATATCCCATACCTCATCCCGCAGCCCAAGCTATGGGCCCCCTACACACCAAACATCTATCGTGTGGAGGTTACCCTCAACGATGGCTCAACACAGGATATGGTAAGCGTGGAGACAGGCTTCAGAAACATATCCATTTCGGAGGATAATAAGCTATGTATAAATGGTAAAGCACACGACATTCATGGTGTAAACTACGCTCATGACCGTAGTGGTGTAGGCATGGCCACAGAGCCTTCACACCTCAAAGAGGACTTCGCGACTATATTTAACATGGGTGCTAATGCCATCCGCTCATTGTATGGCCCTCATAACTCGCAGCTTTACGACTTATGCGACCGCATAGGCCTTATAACGTGGGTAGACATCCCCTTCACACGCTCACCCATCGCCTTCTCGGATATATGCTACTATCCATCTGCGGAGCTTAAGGCTAATGGCATAAAGCAGCTTGAGGATATAATATATCAGAACTACAACCACCCATCTATCGCCATGTGGGGTCTTTTCAACCTTGTATGGCAACGTGGCGAGAATGTAGAGGGTTATATACACGAGCTTAACGATGCTGCACACACCCACGACCCTTCGCGCCTTACCGTAGGATGCAGCAACAGCGATGGCGCTATCAACCTTATCACAGACCTCATCGTGCTTCGCCAAGATGTAGGATACTACAAGGGTAATGCCGATGACATCGCGGTATGGTGCCGCCAGCTCTCCGACCCTCGTTGGTCAGATATGCGCTTTGGCATCTGCTTCGGCGAGGAGGGAGACCCCGAGCATATCACAGAGAGCATCGAGCGCGCCACACGCGACACACGTCACCTCCCTGAACGCCGTCAGACATATCTCCATGAGCGATATATGGCAAACATCGAGAACGATGGTAACTTCTGGGGTATATGGCTCGACAATATGTTTGACTACGCCTCGGTGCGCCGTGGTTATAAGCTAAACCAGGCAGGACTTGTGGAATATGACCACGAGGGTCTCAAAGACTCCTACTACCTCTATCGTGCAAAGTGGAATAAGATGGATGGCACGCTGCATATCCCTAACCGACGATGGAGGGAGCGCCGCGACACACTGCAATTTATTGACGTATATAGCTCTGTAGGCACCCCTATTGTTGTTGTCAATAGCGACACTGTTAGCGTGCGCCGCGTAGCCGAGGGTCACTACTCGGCAGATTCGGTGGTTATACGCGACAGAGGCGTCATCGAGGTATTTGACTCACTAAACAAGTTTAGCGACAAGATAAACATTCGCATTAAATAAGAACACTATAGCGATATGATACTACGCAAGCAATTTTTGGAGCATGTAGGGCAGACCTCGCCATCACCCATGATGATTGAGGTGGCACGCGCCGAGGGCTCTTTCTTCTACACCCCAGAGGGTAAACGATACTTCGACCTGGTGGCTGGAGTATCGGTGAGCAATGTAGGCCACGCAAATCCCGATGTGGTGAAGGCGGTACAGCAACAGGCTGCCGACTACATGCATGTTATGGTATATGGCGAGATGGTGGAGCGCCCACAGGTGGAGTATGCTCATCGCCTTGCCGAGCTTCTACCTGGCAACATAGATTGCCTCTATTTTGTGAACTCGGGCGCCGAAGCTGTAGAGGTGGCCCTGAAGCTAGCAAAGCGCTACACAGGCCGCACGGAGCTTATCTCCATGCGCCGCGCATATCACGGCTCTACACATGGTGCTATGTCGATGATGGGCGCGCCCGAGGGCGAGGAGTGGAAGGCCGAGTTTCGACCTCTGCTACCCGATGTAAGAGCCATAAACTTCAACTCATTTGAGGATTTAAATAGAATCACATCACGCACTGCAGGTGTGCTGTGTGAGGTGGTGCAGGGCGAGGCTGGAGTACGTCTTCCCAATCCTGAATGGCTAAAGGCGCTACGCGCTCGCTGCAGCGAAGTTGGTGCGCTTCTTATCTTCGATGAGATACAGACAGGCATGGGTCGTACGGGCGAGATGTTTGCTGCAACAAAGTACAATATAGTCCCAGATGTGGTCTGTTTAGCCAAGGCCTTTGGAGGTGGAATGCCTCTTGGTGGCGTAGCGGCAAATAGACAAATATTAAACTCTTTTACCCATAACCCCTGCCTAGGACATATCACCACCTTTGGCGGTCATCCCGTATGCTGTGCCGCAGGATTAGCATCCCTCAACTACCTCATAAACAACAATGTTGTGGAGAGCGTAGAGAGCAAGGGCGCTCTATTTGAGCAGCGACTATCGAAGCATCCACGCATATTGGAAATTCGCCGTTCAGGACTTTTGCTAGCCCTAGAACTTGGCAAGCCAGAGTACCTCTATCGCCTGATGGAGATATTCAAAGAGGTGGGCATTATGAGCGACTGGTTCCTCTATTGCGACACCGCCTTCAGAATCTCTCCGCCACTCACAATCTCCGAGACAGAGATAGAGGAGTGTTGCCACCTTATTTGGCAGGCTCTCGACAGGTTATAAGCCCTGTAAACACAAGACTCCATAGTTTAAGAAGTCGTATAACAAATGTTATACGGCCTCTTATTTTTTTGTAGTATAAAAAAAAGTTGTATCTTTGTGCGATTATGCGCACGCACACGTTACGGGCGTACGGAAAAATGGAGACAATAGGATGTTAGAGAAATTAGCTAAACAGACTGCGATATATGGCATCAGCACAATAGTTGTTCGCTTCTTGAACTATTTGCTGACGCCCTACTATACTCGCATCTTCGAGCAGGGCGAGTATGGTATTGTCACCGACATATATGCTCTCATACCCTTTGCCCTTGTGCTCCTCTCTATGGGTATGGAGTCTAGCTTCTTCCGCTTCACAACACGTGCCGAGGAGGCTGGTGGAGATGTGCGCGAGGGTAAGCGCCGTGTCTTTGCCTCTACATGGGGCATGACATCGCTCAACGCCATCATCTTCTTTATTCTCGTTACGCTCTTCAACGCACCGCTCTCCAGAGTTATGGGCGAGGTATACGTTATACACCCCGAATATATTATGTTTGTGGCGGCGATAGTGATGGTCGATGTGTGGTCCATAATCCCATTTTCGAAGCTCCGAGAGCAGGGTCGCGCACTACACTTTGTGTTCTTGAAGGCCGTAAGCGTACTTCTAAACGTCACTCTAGCCATCGGCTTTGGTGTAGCAGGATTATATAGCACTCATTTTGGCGTGGGATGGGTACTCGTGGCCAACCTTATAGCAAGCATCGTAACCCTACTACTGCTCCTGCCAACTACCGAGCGAATACGTCCACGAATAGATTGGTCGCTGATGCGTCAGATATTCTTATACTCTCTGCCTCTCTTCCTTGGCGGCCTCGCTGGCACAGCAACAGAGTTTATAGATAGGCAGATGATTAAGTTCCTAGCACCCAGCGCTAACTCCATGGCCGAGCTAGGCATATATGGTGCTATAGTGAAGATTGCCGTGGTGATGACCCTCTTTACGCAGATGTATCGCCTTGCTGCCGAGCCATTCTTCCTTGCTGGATTCAAGAAGGAGGAGTTTAAGGAGGCCAATGCCGCCTCGATGAAGTACTTCGTTATGGCTTCGATGGTTATCTTCCTTGGCATAGTTCTCTTCCGCGACCTCTTTACCCTTATCGTGGGCCGCAACTTCCGCGAGGGTATCGACATTCTCCCTGTGATATTGGCTTCAAATGTTTTGGCAGGTATATGGTTTAACCTGTCGTTTTGGTACAAAAGGGAGGAGAAGACCAAGTATGCTGCATACATCACCGTTTTAGGACTTTTGGTGACCATCATATTTAGCTTTATCCTAGTACCAAAGATGGGTTATCGCGGTGCTGCATGGGTACGTCTTATTGCCGAGACGACAATGGTAGCATTTAGCTACTATCTCTGCCAGAAGCACTTCCCCATTCCATACGGCATCAAGCGTATCGGTGAGTACTTTGCTGTAGCTGCGGCGGCATACCTAGCATCGGAGTATCTCCTCACATGGGGCAATGGCATCCACCTTGTGGGAAACATCATACTATTCCTCTCGGCGATATACTACGCTATATGGCGCGAGAAGATTGATATTCGAACGCTCGTAAAGGGCATATTGGGTAAATTTTTAGCACGAGTACGATAATGAGATTTGCAGATATCATAGGACACGATGCCCTTAAGGCAAGACTTCGCGCACAGATAGATGCTGGGCGTGTGAGCCATGCACAGCTCTTTAGCGGCGATGCTGGCTTTGGCACTCTGCCTCTGGCATTGGCATACGTGCAGTATCTCTTCTGCCCTCATCGCCACGATGGGGATTCATGTGGAGAGTGTCCATCGTGCAAACAGATAGAGTCTCTTGCCCACCCCGACCTACACTTTGTCTTTCCGGTGAACAAGCGCGAGAAGAAGAGTGGCGAGGTTGTTATCAGCGACATGTTTATCGAGAAGTGGAGAGAGATATGGCAACGTAGCGGAGGTATCTTCTCTGCCGATGAGTGGTATGGGGAGTTAGACCTTGGCAAGACCATGAAGGGCCTTATCTCTGCCAAGGAGTCGGAGGAGATTATCCGCAAGCTACAGTTTAAGAGCTACTCTTCGGAGTATAAGGCGATGATTATCTGGCTCCCAGAAGCGATGAACCAGGAGGCGGCAAATAAGATTCTCAAAATATTGGAGGAGCCATGGGATAAGACCCTGTTTATCCTTATTTCGGAGCATCCCGAGCTTCTTCTTCAGACGATAACCTCTAGAACTCAAGAGGTTGCCGTGGGACGTATTGACGTAGCTACGCTACAGGGTGTTGCCATGCGTGAGGGCAAGGAGAGGGACGAGGCATACAATATGGCGCGCCTTGCTGGAGGCTCGATGCTAGAGCTACGCGAGCTTCTTCGTGGCGAGACAGATGAGAGTCGCGCACAGTCGTTTGAGCTATTTACACGCCTCATGCGTTTGAGCTACAACGATAAACACCTAGAGCTTTTTGAGTGGGCTGACGATATTGCAGCTCTAACACGTGAGGGACAGCGACAATTCTTCCTCCACGCCGTGCGTCTGCTTCGTGAGAGCTACATGCTCCACGCCGGCCTAGGCTCCATCAGCTACCTTTGGGGTGAGGAGCGCGAGTTTTGCAAGAAGTTTTCGCCATTTATCGGCAACCAAAATATTGAGGTGCTTGTGGAGGAGATAGAGCGTGCCATGCTACAGATACAGCAGAATGGCTCTCCACGTATAGTATTCACACACTTTGCACTTGCGGTGTCGAAGCAGATTAACAGACTACAATAGCGATGAGTGCAAAGAGTGTCATATTACTACTAGGCTCTAATGATATAGATGCTGCAGGGGTTGTTGCTCGCGCCATAGCTATCCTCAACAGCGCTGTGGGTGAGGTCATCAAAACCTCGAATGAATATCGCTCGGAGCCTTATGGCTTTACCTCGGATAGGGAGTTTGTAAACCGCACCGTGGAGATAACAACAGAGCTTGATGCCTATGAGCTACTGCGCCGCATAAACCTCATAGAGGCACTCCTTGGTCGCGACAGGGCAACGGAGATGGAGATAAAGAGTGCCATGGGCGAGGCTTACGCCTCACGTCCCATAGATATTGATATAATTTTTTACGGTGATGAGACGTTCGCAGATGAGAGGCTAACGATACCCTACCACTTCCTAGCCGAGAGGGAGTATGCGTTACGACCTTTGGCGGAGATAGCGCCTATGCGTCACCACCCAGCCCTCAACGCCACACCACAGCAGATGCTCGAAGCGCTGATGCACAACAAGTAAGAGATATGAGATACATAACAACTATAACTACCCTGTGTATAGCTCTCTTGAGCCTCACGGGATGCTTCAAGGATGAGAAGCAGGGAACACGTATGCTTATACAGCTTTGGTCACAAAATGTGAAGAGCGACCCAATAATGATGACCCCTCCAAAGGTAGAGATTGAGAGCTATGCCTTTAATGTGGAGAAGGGGTCAAAGTGGGAGGTAACATCATGGGAGGATGCGCTAAACCATGTTATCACCAATAAAGATAACCAAAAGCAGCTCACCAAGCCAGCGGTTATGGGAGCATACTACCCTGGCGAGGAGTTTCAGGTAGCACTAGAGCTATGGTCGGAGGTTATGTTCCTTGTGATTATTGACCATACCAACAAGATATTCGCCACACGCCTCTATGAGACGCCTATGAACCTGCCATGTGTGGAGACATATCTGCACCTCTACGCACACAAGACAGGAGGCTCGGCAAATGGCTGGACCCTGGTAAACCCATTTCCTGACGAGGTTCGTGAGCCACTAGTTCCCGAGGAGGAGGCCCCTGAAGAGGAGGATGACACCACCACACAGGAGCCTATCGAATAATTGAAAACGAGCAAAAGAGATAATAATGAGCAAAACAAGCAATATCACTAAAAGCATCACAAAGTCTATATCTGTGGTTATAGTGTTGCTATTTGGTGCAGCACTTCTCACCAAGTGCGCCTCAACGATGACACCTACGGGAGGCCCCAAGGATACCATCCCTCCGGTAATCCTATTCATGGAGCCCGATAACTTCACAACAAATATCGACACGTTGCGCTACCCCAAGATATATGTGGAGTTTAACGAGTATGTGCAGATTAAGGATGTGCAGAAGGAGCTATATACCTCACCAGCCATGAAGAAGAAGCCTTCGGTAATTCGCCGAGGTAAGGGTATCGTGGTGACTATGAAGGATACATTGCGCCCAAATACCACCTATGCCATAAACTTTGGTGCCTCGATAGCCGACAACAACGAGGGTAACCCATTGCATGCTATGCGCTATGTATTCTCCACTGGCGATGAGATTGACTCTATGTATATGTCGGGATATACTGCCGACTCGTATAAGGCGGACTCGGTGAGTAAGTCGTTCATCTACTTCTTCATTGCCGACTCCATAGAGCAGCCTAAAGATTGGGACTCAACAATGTTTAAGTACAAGCCACAGGTTATTGCTCGCGCCGAGAAGAATGGTATCTTCATCGCACAAAACCTCAAGCCTGTGAACTACCGCGTATACGCCTTCGAGGATACCAACAACAACATGGAGTATGAGCCTTCGGTGGATCAGATTGGATTCCTAGACTCCACCTATAACCCTCGCTACATGCCAGGATTTAACATCTGGTTCGACTCACTGCGCATGTACCCCTCTGCGGAGCCACAGCTCTACTTCCGAATGTTCATGGATCGCCGCTTTGCACGCCACACCCTCTCGGGACATGAGCGTCTTAACCGTCATAAGGCTATGCTCTACTTCGGAGCCCCAAATCCCGATATAGTATCGATACGCTTCGACTCTATCCCCGAGGATAAGGTGATATACGACCCACAAAACTATAATCGCGACACCGTAGCACTATGGTTCGACCTTGCTCCCGAGGAGCTTCCCGACACCATAAAGGGCGAGATTACATACTTTAAGCACGACTCTATCAACGAGCTTGTTGAGTCTACAGACAAGCTTCGCCTAGCATGGGTAAAGGTCGAGACAAAGGAGGAGCGTAAGAAGCGCGAGGATCTGGAGAAGGAGCGCGAGAAGGCTGAGAAGGCGGGCGAGGAGTGGGTAGAACCCGAGGAGCCAAACCCCTTCAAGCTAACAATACCTAACTCGGGAGACTTCCATAAACATAGGCACGTGGATATGGAGTTTGACTTCCCTGTCACGAAGTTTGACTCTACGCTCATAACCCTCAAGATGACTACGGAAGAGAACTCCGAGCCACAGGATGTGGAGTTCCACTTTGTGCAGGACACTATCAACCGCCGTAAGTATCAGCTACGCACCGAGTGGCAGCCAAAGGCAAAGTATGAGCTTTTGATGCCTGCAGGGGTGTTTGAGAATATAGCCCAGGAGAGCAACGACACCATAAAGTGTTCATATACAGGAGCAAACCCCGAGAAGTTTGCTGTTGTGAATATAAACGTCACATCTACACACCCTCACGCACGCTACATCCTTCAGCTTACCAATGGTCAGGGTAAGACACAACGTGAGATTCGCAACGTCACGCCAGGTAAGTATGTCATGGAGTTTATCACGGCTGGCGATGTTATGCTCCGCGTTGTGGAGGATATGAACGGCAATGGCAAGTGGGATACTGGAGATATGGTACTTATGCGCCAACCCGAGCGCACCGAGATATATAAGAATGAAGATGGCCTTGAGGTATTTACAACGAAGGAGAACTGGGAGTTTGATATCGAGGTAGATATGGATAAGCTCTTTGCCCCTGTGACTATGGAGTCGGTAATCAAGATGCTCAATGACCGTGAGGATGAGCGTCTCAAGAAGCTCGCCATAGATGAGGCCAAGAAGCGCAAGGAGGAGTCAAAGAAGAAGGATGGTAACCAGAACTCTGGCATGGGCTTCGGCAACATGGGAGGTATGGGTGGCATGGGCGGCATGGGCGGCCTTGGTGGCGGCGGTGGCCTCCGCAACACCACATCTCCAGGAATGCGTTAATACCCCAACAACAGCACAATGAGAAGATTAAAGAGCATAAAATTACTAATTGTGGCGATGATAACCTTTGCCACAGCACTCTGTAGCCAGCAAGCTACAGCGCAGCACACATTAACTCTTACGGGTGGTACGGGAGCCTCCTATGCACGCTTCTACCCCACCGAGGAGGTGAAGTGGATGTGGGGATGCGAGAACTATGGAATATCGTGGCGCTACTATAGCGAGAAGCCTCGTTTTGTAGGTGCCGTGGGTATCGACCTTGAGTATCTGGAGCGTGGCTTCAGAATGGGTTACTACTACACCACAACCTTTGAGGGCGAGGGTGACGATAGGAAGGAGATTCGCCACTACAAATTCTATAGGCGCAACGTAAACTCACTCATGCTACCTCTGGTGTGGCAGCCCCACGTATATCTATTCAAAAATAGATTGCGTATATTTATAGAGGCGGCACTCGTTCTGTCGTTCAACATCAACTCCTACTACGAGTATGAGGATGGCCCATTTGAGGGTAAGAGTGGTAAGTATGAGTGGAAGGTTCCTCGCGACAACCGCTTTGAGTATGGTCTGGCGGGCGGTGCTGGCTTTGCGTTGCTATTCGGACAGGTAGAGGTGGGCTTTAAGGCGAGGTACAACTTTGGATATGCCGACATCCTCAAGAATAGAAATAAGTACTACTCTACGCATACGGACGGCTACGAGAGTCCGTTCCACCTCGAGGGTCGTGATGAGGGCTACACACCACTGCGCTCACCTATCGACAACCTCAACTTCTCGCTCACCGTAGGATGGAGATTCAACAAGCGAGGCTTTGACGAGTGGTTTGTGGTGCGACCAAAGAGGGAGAAGGGCCTCAAGAAGTTTAACTTCTCGGAGCAGACGGGAGCTAACCAGACAGGAGGTAAGGGCGCACAACAAAGTGGAGGCGTTAGAGGCAGATAACAACTAGAATAACTAATAAAATAAGATAATATGGACTCTACAAGACAACAAAAAATTGCACGACAGATTCAGCGCGACATCGCCGAGATACTACAAAAGGATCTGGCAGATACCATTCGAGGCTCCCTCGTCACTGTAACTACGGTGCGCGTATCTCCCGACTTGGCATACGCAAAGCTCTATATAAGCATCTTCCCTTTTGACCGTAGCGAGGCGATGCTTGAGGCTATCAAGGAGAAGAGCTGGTATGTTCGTAAGCTCCTAGGTGCGCGTATCCGCAACCAGCTCAAGATTGTGCCAGAGTTGGAGTGGTTCATCGATGACTCTCTAGAGTATATCGAGAATATCGATAACCTTCTCAAGGAGTAGCATCACTTAACGGCCAATATTTAGGAGTATGCTGTGGGGGAAGTTTGCGCGCCGCTATATGTTTTCACCGAAATCACACTCGGTGATAAACATCATTGCGTGGGTAAGCCTTATTGCCGTGGCCGTTCCCACAGCAGCTATGATTATCCTCATGGCGGTATTCGATGGTCTGTCGGAGGCCGTTGCAGAGCTAAATAGCGCCATAGATGGAGATATGGAGGTTGTCGCACGCCGCGGTCAGACGATGGAGTATAGCACGAGTGACCTCGATGTTATTGCCGAGGTGGAGGGGGTGCAGGCTGTAGCACCATACCTAGAGCAGAGTGTCATAGCCTCATCAGCAGGAAGACGCATAACACTTACGCTGCGCGGCGTAGAACGTAGCTACTCCGAGGTCATGGCCCTAGAGCAGCTTATAGCCGTGGGAAGCATAGAGTCGATATATTCTGGTGATATAGTTCTCGGCACCGCACTATGCTCCTCGCTAGGCCTCTATGGCATAGGCACACAGATAGAGCTTTATGCCCTAAACCGCAGACAGATATCCACGCTTCTTCCCATGGGAGGCATATCGCGCATGACAACATATCTTGGCGGCGCAGTAAATGACAACGAGGAGATAAGCAGCACACTTGCTATCGCCGAACTTAATAGGGTGCAGAGCCTTCTGAACTACCCTAACAGAGCCTCGGCCATTGCCATAAAAGTTGCGGAGGGCTATGACACAAAGGATGTTATAGCGTCACTGGAGGAGGTTATTGGGGAGGACAAAAAGGTGGTAACCCGAGATGAGAAGAATGCCTCGATAAACGCCATACTGAAGATGGAGAAGTATGCCATACTGCTCATCGGAGCATTAATAATCCTCATAGCCACATTCTCCATTGTGGGTACTGTGATTATGCTTATCACCGAGAAGCAACGCGACATCGCCATCCTCAAAGCACTAGGAGCTAGCAAGAGCCTCATTCGCAACATCTTTGTTGGTGAGGGCGTGCTACTGACAACCATAGGCTGCCTTGTGGGTACGATACTTGGCTGTAGCGTGGCTCTCCTACAACAACACTATAATTTTGTAAAGATTCCTGGCGACAGCTTCCTACAGGGCTACCCCGTAAGCCTCAACATTGGAGATGTAGCCTTGATAGTGATGATAGTAATAATAACCGGCTCGATAATCTCGTGGGCTACAGTTCGCACACGCCTAAAGAGCTAACAGATATATACCTAGAGACTTATGGTACTGAAATTAATGAAATATATGGCATCTGCAGCGCTGATACTACTTGTTGCAGCATGCTCAAATCGCCCACAAGTGGTCCCCGATGATGTCCTCAAAGATATCTTCCACGATGCCTATATCGCCAACGCATATCTTGATGAGGCAAACATCAACGATGACTCACTATATATCTATGAGCCAATCTTCGAGCGCTACGGATATTCGATAAAGGATTTTCATTATACTATCATGACATTCTCGGAGCGTAAGAGTGCCATGCTCTCGGATCTTATTGCCGAGGTGAACGACCGCTTAAGCAGGGAGGCAAGGATAGAGGCACGCAAAATGATGGTGCTGGATACTATAGATAATATCGCCAAGCGCACCTATACACGAACCGTATATAGCGACTCGCTGATTCGCGTAAAGCGTATGCGTGACACCTCCAAGCTACGCATAAAAATCGAGGATATAGTACCCGCAGAGTATACTATAACCTTCACCTACCTTATAGACACTCTCGATGAGAATTATAACTCACGTGTAGAGGCACACCTCATGACCAAGGATACTCAAGAGGTCTTCCGACATACTATGATGCTCACACGCTATCGTGAAGCTAAATACTCGCGTAAGTTTAAGACCGACTCATCACATAAGGAGCTACATATCGACATGTTCTACCACCCTAATCATGAGGAGTCGAAGCTTCCTGATATTACTATCAAGGAGTTTAAGGTGGTGCGTGTGCTGCCCACAGAGCAGAGTGTAGATAGCCTCTACCATCACCAGTTAAACCTTCGCATGTTCAACCACGCGCTGATGACCGCCTTTACGGCCGACACACTCGAGGTTGTGATGCCTGCAGATACACTAACAACCGATTCGCTTCGCAATGAGAAAGATAGCCTCACACTACGCACTAATTGATGGCGAGCTTGTGCGAAATCGTGTGATTGAACTCGATGATAACGGTGTAATAACCAATATAATAGAGAGTTCAAATCTCGATGCTATGGCTAGCGTGGAGTTCTACCCTGGAATTCTTATCCCGGGCATGATAAACGCACACTGCCACCTAGAGCTATCCTACCTCCACAACCATATTGAGGAGGGGAGTGGCTTTGCTGGCTTCGCACGTGCCATAGGTGCTGTACGCAATAACTTCACGACAGAGGAGCGTCTTCGCGCCTCACGTGTTGCAGATGCTAAAATGTGGGATGAGGGTGTGGAGGCTGTAGCAGATATCGTCAACGATGACCTTGTTATGGCGATAAAGCAGAACTCAAAGATAGAGTATCACACTATGTTTGAGCATTTTGGGCTTAACAACCTCTCACCGGCGCCACTTCGTGAGCTTGCAACACGCTATGATAGGTGTTCGGTTACGCCACACTCCACATACTCGGTGCAGGATGCCCCCTTTAGAGAGCTATGTGCCAGCGAAGGAGCTATCTCGATACACCTCCTCGAAAGCGATGACGAAGCGCTGCTCTACCAACACCGTGGCTCTCTACATGATTGGTATGAGCGTATGGGGTGGCAGTGTGACTTTCTACACTACGCAACACCTGCAGGGCGTATCGTAGCCTCTACACCCACAGAGAGGGCTATGCTCCTTGTGCATGCCACACGTGCCACAGCCGAGGATGTTGCGACTATTGAGAGACATACGCGCAATGCTACATGGGTGTTATGCCCCGAGTCAAACAGATATATCTCAAGATTGGAGCCTCCCGTGGCACTGCTTCGAGATATGGGTGCTAACATTGCCATAGGTACAGACTCGCTGGCCTCGGCACGTAGCCTCTCGATGATAGAGAACCTACGACAGCTTGCCAAGATATGCGATGCCCCACTTGCCGAGATGCTTACATGGGCAACAATAAATGGAGCTAAAGCACTAGGAATAGAGGATGTTAAGGGTAGCTTTGCATGTGGCAAGGCCCCAGGAGTGGTGATAGTGGAGGGTGCTGACCTGCAGGCTATGCGTTTAACACCAGAGACGACAACACGAAGATTGATATAGGGATATGGCATGAAATTAGCTATCTAGAGGGGAAATCCCTAAAAATAGCCAACATGAATAATATCCTAAAGATGGAGAGAGGAAATAGTGGCCAGAGCGTACATTGCCACTATCAGCAAGAGCGCGGTGCATGGATTGCCTATGGTAAGTCGGCCTATGCACTACAACATATAGTTCGTGACGCAGGATTGCACACCATAGACCGATACTCTACGGAGATGGATATGGCGTGTGTGATGGTTGGAAGCAACACCCTCGACAAGGTCTGTTGTCACGCCGAGGTGGAGAAGCACGAAGACTACCTATGTATAAATTATGCTACTACGTTTAGCAATGAGGAGTACGCAGGATGGGTAGAGCTGGTAAAGAGCGCTAGCGCAAGGAAGAACAATCGCTGGGTGCAGACCGTGGTGAGTGATATAATCGCCGATGAGCAGCATATCAAAGATGGCATGAGCGCCATAGCACGATATCTCAAGCGAGCAGCAGACATCATCTTCTCGCTGGTGGCGATAATCCTCTTTGCACCCCTCATCCTTATCACCTACATCCTTGTACGTGCGGAGGATGGTGGCCCTGCGATATACAAGCAGGAGCGTGTGGGGCGGTTTGGGCGACCCTTCCACATATATAAGTTTCGCTCTATGAGGATAGACGCAGAGAGAGATGGCCCACAGCTCTCGCATGGTGGCGCAGAGCGCGACAACCGCCTAACAAAGATAGGTAAGTTCATTCGCGCACACCACCTAGACGAGCTACCGCAGCTGTGGAATGTGCTACGTGGCGACATGACATTTATAGGGCCTCGCCCCGAGAGGAGGTACTACATAGAGCAGATTATGGAGTATGACAAGCGCTACACGCTGCTCTATCAGATACGCCCTGGCGTGACAAGTTACGCCACACTATATAATGGTTATACAGACACCATGGAGAAGATGCTTCGGCGCCTAGAGCTAGACCTCTACTACCTCGAAAATCGCTCCTCGTGGCTCGATATTAAGATACTCTGGAATACCTTTAGTGCCATAGTATTTGGTAATAAATTTTAAAAGAGACAAACTACTAACTACAGTTATGCAAGCAATAATTCTAGCAGCAGGAATGGGTCGCCGCCTTGGCGAATTGACCAATAACAACACCAAGTGTATGCTTGAGGTCAATGGCGTGCGCCTTATTGATAGGACTCTTGAGACTATAGCCAAGCAAGGCATCAAACATGTGGTGCTTGTTGTGGGATATGAGGCACAAAATGTTAAGGATTGGGTAGGCACACACTACAAAGGTATGGATATTACCTATGTGGAGAATAGCGTCTACGACAAGACTAACAACATATACTCCCTCTTCCTTGCCCGAGAGTATCTGTTGCAGGATGATACCCTGCTCCTAGAGTCTGACCTCATCTTTGAGGAGAGCGTGCTACGAAAAATCGTGGAGGAGAGCTACCCGAATATCGCCCTTGTCGATAAGTATGAGAGCTGGATGGATGGTACTGTGGTGACCCTCGATGATAATAACAAGATTAAGGAGTTTTGCGGCAAGGATAGGTTCAGATACTCGGAGATAGATAGCTACTACAAGACGGTAAATATCTACAAATTTAGCAAGGACTTCTCTACCTCACACTATGTTCCATTCCTCGAGGCATATTGCCAGGCCTTGGGAAATAATGAGTATTACGAGCAGGTGCTAAAGGTTATCACGCTACTTGATGACTCACCACTCAAGGCACTGCCCCTAGATGGCGAAAAGTGGTACGAGATAGATGACATCCAGGATTTGGATATTGCATCGAGCATCTTCGCAACAAGCGATGAGGAGCGTTATCGTGCCATTGCCTCACGCTATGGTGGCTACTGGAGATACCCCAACATGCTCGACTTCTGCTACTTGGTAAACCCATACTTTCCACCACAACAGATGATAGACGAGATAAAGGCGAGCTTCGAGACCCTCATGCGTGAGTACCCTTCTGGCATGCGTGTCAATAGCCTCCTTGCAGCAAAATATTTCGGCATCAGCCAAGATTTTGTGGTGGTGGGAAATGGCGCCGCAGAGCTTATTAAGGCCTTCGTGGAGCGACATGCAGAGAGGATGGGTGTTATATACCCTACCTTCGAGGAGTACCCCAATAGAGCTGTTAAGGAGAACCTCGATATCTATATCCCCGAGAATCGCGACATGCGCTACAATGCCGCAGATATTATCGCATACTTTGGTCAGAGAGATATAAAAACATTGCTCCTCATAAACCCCGATAACCCATCGGGAAACTACATTCCCTATGGCGATTTGATGCAACTCATAGAGTGGTCACAGCAGAAGGGTATCACCTTTATTGTAGATGAGTCGTTTGTGGACTTTGTAGATGTGGAGGGAGAGTTCTCGCTCCTCAAGAATGAGATTCTTGCTGCAAACCCTCATCTTTGCGTTGTGAAGAGCATCTCAAAGTCGTACGGCGTGCCAGGTTTCCGCCTTGGCATCCTTGCTAGTGGTAACAAAGAGATTATCGCAGAGCTAAAACGCGAGGTGGCTATATGGAACATCAACTCCTTCGGAGAGTTCTACATGCAGATATATGAGAAGTACCACAAGGAGTACCTCAAGGCGTGTGAGCTATTCCGCCAGGAGCGTAAGCTCTTCTACGATGAGCTGCAGCAGATACCATATCTCCATGTTATACCTTCGCAGGCTAACTACTTCTTGTGCGAGATTACAGGAGGTAAACTCTCGGCACGTGAGTTGGCAGTACGCCTACTTGCAGACCACAACATCCTGATTAAGGATTGCTCAACAAAGGCGGCATTCAACAACCGTAACTACATACGCCTTGCAGTCCGCGACCGTAAGGATAACCATAAGCTTACCGAAGCACTAAAATTATATTAGAAAAAGTTATTCATCAATCTTCAGAAGCTCCATACAGCTATGATACGTATTACCAACCAAGAGATTGTAGACCTTCACATATCCCCATCAACCTGTGTCGATTGGGTACGCGAAGCATTTATAATGAAGAGTGAGTGTCAGCTCCCAGCCAAGGTCTCTGTACACCCCATAGGCAATGACTTCTTTACAACCATGCCATGCCTACTTCCTATAAGCTACGGTCGCTTTGGAGCCAAGGTAGTTTCGCGAATCGTGGGACGTACGCCCGCCCTAAAGAGCGACATGACCCTCTACGACTCACGCACAGGAGAGCTTCTAGCACTGATAGAGTGCGACTGGATTACTGCAATGCGCACCGGAGCTGTTGCAACACTAGCTATAAAGACCCTACGTAACACGCACGCCCGAGAATATGCCTTTGTAGGCCTCGGAAGCACAGCCCGCGCCACACTCACCTGCCTACTTAATAGCTGCGAGGATGAGCATCTCAACATACGTCTATATAGGTATAAAGACCAGGCGGAGAAGATTGTAGAAGAGTACAACCACTATGCGAATGCCTCATTTAGGATTGTAGATAGCATGGAGGAGCTGGTGAGGGATGCTGATGTTGTAGTGTCGTGCATCACAGATGCCTCGGGGTTACTTGTGGAGGATGAGAAGCTCTTCAAGCCAGGTGTTCTTGTAGTCCCTGTACACACGCGCGGTTTCCAAAATTGCGACACCACATTTGACAAGGTATATGCCGATGACACCGACCATGTCAAGGGCTTCAAGTACTTCTCGCAATTTAGGGAGTTTCACCAGATTGAGGAGGTGCTTAAGGGCTCCAACAAGGGGCGCACAGATGACACGGAGCGAATATTATCGTATAACATAGGTCTCGGTCTTCATGATGTGCTATACGCCTCGCGCATCTTCGATATGATTAAAAAGTAGACACAGGCAAAATCTCCCCCACCTATGATAAGTCGCGTTATAACACATTGTAACAGATGTGCCATACTCTTCATTGTCGATTGTTCACTATCGATGAAGAGCATCACGCGCTTCAGCAATACCGAAATGCCAAAGATAGAGGCTGCCTCTATAATCGTAAACCACATTATAGATGAGCTTATGGCTCGCGCCACACGAGCTAACTATGTTCGTGATTACTACGACATAGGCATTATAGGGTACTCGGGGTGCGAGGCGACATCGCTACTTTCGGACGATAGCAAAATCTTTATGCGCCTGCCACGTCTTGCCGAGAATAAGCCACAACCAAAAACTATATATCTTAATAAGAGCTACCACGCTGGCACCCCAGCAAAAATCTCATTCCAATTACACCCATGGATAGAGCCTTCGGCATCGGGAGCATCACCAATGTATGATGCTATGGTAATGGCAAAGGAGGCTCTACGTGGTTGGTGCAATGACCCGGGAAACAACAGGGGCTACGCGCCTATCGTATTTCACATTACGGATGGTGTAGCGAGCGATGCCGATGATGTGGAGATGCAGGCCATAACAAAGCAGATAAAGAGTATATCCTTGAATGGTGATAATGTGTTGTTTTTCAACATCTACCTAGCATCACTTGGCGAGGGTGACGAAACCATAGATATATTTCCTAAAGAGTATACATTTGCTACTAGAGATAAGGATAGAGAGTTTATTTATAACATATCCAGCCAATTTCCTAGAGAGTTTGAGGGTTACATAGACCAACTAGTAGACAACAGCGACAGCGAGGGACCATATCGTGCCGTAGCGTTCAACATCTCCCCTGTGCCGATACTCTCACTGTTGAACATCGGCACACAATATATCCTCCCTATATCTAACCACTACGATAGAACTATAGAGATATAATGGATTACTGCACCTTTCTACAATTCCGCGACTGCATACGTAACCCCAAGCTATACCTTCGCACTCTTGGTGATATATCCTTTGACGACTCCTCGGTAGCCTGCACAGAACACTTCGTAGAGTGCATCGGAGAGCTTTACAACTGTAGATATATGCTCTACGCGCCACTAACCATCGATGCCATTCACTATGCTAATCGTGCGGCGGAGACTATGAGCAACTGCAATGGAGCATTTGTCAATCTCAAAGTTTTAAAAGATGAGCTACTCATCAACAACCACTTTGCTAGCACATGTAGTATCGTTGTGGAGAACCTTCCACATGGAACACTGCTCTCTGAGGCTATGTATACATTCTCCTATAGCCACCTCATGCAGGGCCTAAACAATCTAAAGCGGCGCATGGCGCAGCACAATATATGCCACTCAAACCTCACGCCCAACAACATCATTGTTGATGAGAATTATGAGTGGCACCCCATACGATGGTACTACGCCGTAAATGGAAAACGCAAAAACTACAAGGAGTTTAAGCTCCTTGCCGAGCGCATCAAGGAGTGTTCCATACCCGATGACTACGCACCACAACTAGAGCGAATATCGCTACTGAATAGTCTCGACTATCCAGGCAAGAGATTTCCTCTAAAGGAACGCCGTAGACGTGTGATTACCGACAACGGCACAGGATTCGTGGACCAGAATAATAACTTGGTGATAAAGGATATATATCGCCATGCCACAGACTTCATGGAGAATCGCTCTATAGTCACCACAAAGTCGGGGCTAAAGGGAATAATAAATCGTAACGGAGATTATGTGATACCTCCCGAGTATGACGATATAATCTTCGATATCAACACTGGCGACAGCAAGGCATATCGCAATATATCGCTCACCATATTCGACTATCTTGGCGAGGTGAAGATGTAGCCATAGCAACACTCGACATCTCCTCGCGTAACAGGCGCGAGGGGGTGATACCATAACGGCGCTTGAATGTAGCGATGAAGTGTGATACATTTATGAATCCACACAGTGCCGCAACGGTGAAGGTTGGAAGGCTTGTTCGGCGAAGCATGGCAGAGGCTATCTCGAGTCTTCGCCACAAAAACCAGCGGTGTGGAGGGATGCCGAAGTTCTCCGCGAAGCGGCGCTTATAGGTAGAGACTGAGAGGCAACACATGGAGGCTAGCTCCTCGACAGATATACTCGAAGATATACCATTTAACACCGCCATCTCGAAGCGCTGCTCCTCACGACATGTCGGCAAGGTGGTGAGCAACACCTCTCGCTCCACATGCACTATAACAGCCTCAAATATGGCACTCTCACCTACGCTACACTCCAAAACGTGACGGCCACGCTCCAATATCTTCGCCTGAAACCTCGCCACGTGACGACCATCGACAACACATATACCATTTATCGGATAGAGAATATCGTAGCTGATAGTAGAGATCTCTACACTCCTATTACGCTTAAGTTGCAGATGCTCCAGCTGCACATCGCACAAAAGTTCACCATTACAAATTCTTGAAATCATATCTTTGTCATTTAGCTTATGCAAAGATATCTATTATCCCATATCATCACAACCTCCCAGAGGTGCTTGGCCCTGTGAGTATATGGTTATGAGCTGAATCTATTTATGGCCTATCGTAGACGGTGAGCATGGAAGTGCGGAGTGACATATCGCACAAAGAAGAGGAGCGCTATAACGACAAACACCGCACCTAAAACATAACAATAGAGATATCCCGACTCGGAGATCATGCCTCCTACAAGCATACCACCTCCAATGCCTACATCCCAGCCTGTGAGATATGTAGCATTTGCTGTTGCGCGGCGCGAATTTGGTGCTAGGTTTATAAAGAGGGTGTTGTATGCAGGGAACATCGTACCATAGCCATAGCCAAAGAGGAATGCCGTAAGGAAATAGGTGACATAAGCTGCTGAAATACTCCACGAGGCAACGCTAGAGAGCAACGCCTCACCCACAGCGCCGATGAAGGCTATGCAGATACCCAGACGTATAGTCTCCGTCACAAAGCCCTTATCTACACGCTTTCCGGAGTGGAGTCGTGAGGAGATAAGTCCTGCAGCCATAACCGTAAAAAAGAGACCAGCATTATGCGTAATACCCACCTCGCGTGCATAGAGCGCCATATAGCTTGTGGTCATACCATAAGGCATGGCAAGGAGGAAGAAGGCAAAGCAGGCACGAAGACCCTCCTTGAGGAAGAATCTATCTGCCGAGAGCTTAAACTCCGTCTTCTCCAATATCTTACGTGGCGCACGCACCAGCGATGCGAGAATCAGACCCACACTACCTGTAACTAGCGAGGTAAGGAAGAGAAGGGTATAGTTGCCCGAGGCAATCACAAAGAGTCCTGCCATAGGGCCAAAAGCCATGGCAAGGTTATTTGTAACGCCATAGTAGCCCAAACCCTCTCCTCGGCGCGAAGAGGGCATGACATCTATAACAAGGGTATTTCCTGCCGTAGTAAGCATACCAAACGAGAAGCCATGGAAGATACGCAACAGGATAAAGAGCGCCAGAGTCTGCGTAATGAAGAAGTAGCCCAAAAACGAAGATACAAAGAGCGCATAGGAGGCAAGATATACAGACTTACGCGGTAGTGTATCGGCCACAAATCCCGCTAATGGCCTAACACTCAATACTGCTATGACATAGCACGACAACACCACACCCACCAATGCTTGACTAATGCCAAAGGTATCCTTGAGGTATAACGGCAACGTAGGCACAAGAATAAAGAATGAGAAGGACATCATAAACGCCGAAATACACACAAAGATATAGTCGCGAGTCCAAAGTCTATCTTTAGTTTCAGTTGCCATAATCTGTTGTTCTTATAATGTTGCTGTACAATAACTTATATCACTATATCCTACTCTGCCAACAGCTCTTCAATCACGCTCCTCATCGCCTCATATTGCGCCTCCATGCTTTGGAGAAGTCTATACTGCGCATGTGTTCGCACAAGGTTGTGATCAGCATAGCAAATCTTGTAGTATGTGTCACCATCAATATAATCCATCAGGAAGCGAAGCACCTGCTCGTAGGTGATATATAACGCCGAGAATGGTAGCCACTCCCTCTCTGTGGCGCTCATTGTCGCCCTACGCTCCGAGAGATATCCTGCGGCATAGTGCTTGAAGATCTCTATATTCATCGACACATTGTCGAGGTTCTTATCATCCTCGGCACCTGTGTTGGTATATGAACGGATTGCATCGCCAAAGTCGTTGAGCGAAGTGCTACTCATAACCGTATCAAGGTCTATAACGCACAACACCTCATCGTTCTCATCAAAGAGGATGTTGCTCAACTTCGTGTCGTTGTGCGTAACACGCAGGGGAAGCTCTCCGCGCTCCACCATCGTCCAAAACGCCAACATCTTCTCTCTTCGCGACTCTATCCACTCTATCTCCTCCTTCAGTGTCGCCTTTCTACCCGCCTTGTCCTCCGCCAAAGCCCTGTCCCACTGCTCTAAACGCCAACGGATATTATGAAAGCCCTTTATCACCTCATGCAAGGGCTCTGCAAAGTCGGCCAACATAGCCTGAAACCTACCAATCCCTTTGCCACCCATGTATGCCAGCTGCGGCGTGTCTGCAACATCATGCGTCACCGAACCCTCGATAAACTTACATACAGCCCAGTAGTTCTCACCATCAAAATAGTATAGCGCTCCACCATGTGTCGGCACTACGGTAAGTACCTCACGCTCTGCATCGCCACCAGCAGCCTCTACCTTTGCCTTAAGGTGTGCTGTGACACGCGCTATGTTATCCATCATCGCTGGGACATCGGGGAAAATAGCATGGTTCTTTCGCTGAAGGATATAGTTGGGAGCTACACCCTCTGTCGCAACGATATATGTGTCGTTGATAAACCCTGCACCCAGGGGCCTAATATCTATAATATCACCCTGCAACGCAAACTGCGATGCCACGCTACGCAACGTATCCATACTACTCTGCAAAATAGAAGGTCAAACCATCGACTTTATCCCAATCGCCACGTGTGAAGTCTGGTACCTTAACAGGTTTGCTGCCATTCTCAATAGATATGCGTGTCAGCTCACCCATACTACTCCACTCCGCAGCATCGTAAACATCCATATCCAATGGCAAGCCATTGCGCAAGCAGTATACCAAGCGGTAATCCATGATGAAGTCCATGCCACCATGGCCACCAATACTCAACGAATACTCCTGCAAAGGCACACCATCAACAAGCTGCTTCTGCACAGGGTGCTTATATCGTAACATCATCTCCTGCGAAACACTCTGTGGCGCAAAGCTATGATGGTCAAGAGCCTCTATATCAGGCATACCATTTTCGTCTGTTGCAACACTCTTCAACTGATCTAACTTAAAGGTGTATCCCGCCACAGGATACTTATTAGCAAAGCCCTCCGTGCCTACTAGCTGATACATGCGGCTATAGGGACGTGGCGTCATGACGTTATGCTGCATATCTATCGTGCAGCCATTATGCGTGCGGATGAGGGTATTTATCTGATCACCCTGCTTACACTCATCCATGCCCATAATCTCCTTTGTAAGCTTACTGCCATTTACAGACCTTGTGGACATCGCTACAAGAATATCTAGCTTGTCGCCACGATGTATGTTCAACGCCTGGCAGTTAGGGCCGATGCCATGTGTGGCGTATATATCGCCATTGTGTGCCTGGTTATACTCCAAACGCCAATTATCTGCATAGTGCCTCCAATAAGGCTCTAGGTTGTGAATGTAAGCACCCTCGGCATGTATAATCTCACCAAAAACCCCAGAGTGCGCCATGTTGAGCGTTGTAAGCTCAAAATGATCGTAGCAACAATTCTCAAGGATGGTGCAGTGTACCCTATTGCGCTCCGAAGCATCTACCAACTTCCAGCACTCGGCAACGGTATTGGCACTTGGCACCTCTATCGCCACATGCTTTCCATGCTCCATAGCATAGAGCGCCACCTCCACATGCATCTGCCAAGGAGTAGCAATATAGACAAGGTCTATATCCTCACTCTCACACAACTCCTTATACCCCTCATCACCGCTGTATATCCTCGCCTGGGGCATACCTGCATCTTCAAGATATGACTGACAACGCTCCGCACGCTCCGAATATTTATCACAGAGAGCATTTATCGCCACACCATCAATAAACGTAAAACGCTCAACGGCACCTGGACCACGCATACCAAGACCCACGAAACCAACACGCACCGTATCGAGAGGTTCTGCACGAAACTCAAGCATAGAGATCTGTGAGATATCGCACTTCGGCTCATCGAGATATATAACGCCATCAACTATCTTGTAGTTTACGCTGGCCTTAAATAGCGGGGTTGGATTAATGCAATAGGTGAATAGAAGCAATGCGGCTGTGGCCAACAGAGACGATAGCAGGATGTATGTGAATTTATGTGCTTTCATGATGTAGAAATTATTTCGAAATAGTATAACAAAGATAGGAAATATATTTTGATACTAGCACTATAACATCTATATTTTGTGACATTAAGAAAAGAATAAGGAATTATCTCCCTAAACTCCCTAAATTCCCTAAATTCCCTAACCACCATCCCTCCAAGTCCCTCTCCAGCATGGGACCCGCTTCAACATGGCCATAAAACAAAAAAAAGCCAGGTCTTTATGACCTGGCTTGAAGAGGCGGCTACCTACTCTCCCACCTAAATAGGCAGTACCATCGGCGTTAGTGAGCTTAACTTCTCTGTTCGGAATGGGAAGAGGTGGAACCTCACTGCTATAACCACCTAAAGAACCTTTGTTTTACTTGGTTTTCGTAAGCAGTACCAACTCTGCTAAATCTTGACATATACCGAAGATGAGATAGTA
>JAEIGA010001846.1_pt1 | contig 33670 bp, 29 predicted proteins | sample 9270691 | NCBI WGS metagenome assembly JAEIGA01 (sample SAMN17057246, study PRJNA624740) | gut metagenome | biome: biome; isolation source: fecal sample | host: Bos grunniens | place: China: Xizang | collected 2019 | reverse complement strand
TGCCGCACCCGTCGCCTCCGCCTTGCCGCACCCCTCGGGTACGGCAAGGCGGAGGCGACGGGTGCGGATATAATCTTGTAGATTATACAATATTTGTAAGTGAATATCGTTATTGATTGTATGCAAATGTTTGAACGTATACGTAATATTAAATATGTGTTGGTGCTGTTTGCTATAGTGATAGCAATCGGTTCGTTGCTTACATCTAATTATCTGATTGAGGATTTGAAGAAAGAAGAGACAAATAGGATGGAGGTTTGGGCAGAGGCGATGCGTTCTTTGAATAGTGCAGATGAAAATACAGATTTGAATTTGGTGCTGAAGGTTATCAATGGCAATCACACTATACCTGTTATTGTGACAGATAAGAATGGAGTGGCTTTTTCTTCGCGTAATATTCAAAGGTCTTTTGCTGAAAATGAGGATTCTATGGCTCATCTATCTTCTTTGGCTCACGAATATATGAAGAGGGGTCGGGTTGTTCGTATCGATTTGCCCCGGGAACTTTCATCAGATGATTTTATTAGTATATGTTATGATGAGTCGTTGATGTTGAAGAGGCTGGCTATTTATCCGTATATTCAATTAGGGGTGGTTGTTCTTTTTGTTCTCATTGCCATATTTGCATTGTTTTCTGCAATGAGAGCTGAACAGAATAAGGTTTGGGTGGGTTTGTCAAAGGAGACTGCTCATCAGTTAGGAACACCGATTTCGAGCTTAACGGCTTGGTGTGAAGTCCTAAAGGAAACGTACCCATCAGATGTCCTTTTGCCAGAGATGGAGAAAGATGTGAAACGGCTTGAGCGTATTGCAGAGCGTTTTTCTAAGATTGGATCTATACCGGAAATTCATTCTGAAAATGTTGTGGAGGTGTTAGATAGGGTTGTTACTTATATGGATAAACGTACATCAAGTAAGGTGGTCTTTACAACTCATTTTCCAAAAGAAAGAATGATGGTAGGGCTTATCCCAAGTTTGTTTGAGTGGGTGGTAGAGAATCTGTGTAAAAATGCAGTTGATGCGATGGGCGGTGCAGGTGTCATCTCGCTATATGTATATGATGATGAAAAGTTTGTATATGTAGAGGTTAAAGATTCGGGAAAAGGTATATCAAAGTCCCATTTTAATTCTGTTTTCAAACCTGGTTTTACAACGAAAGAACGAGGCTGGGGGCTAGGCTTGTCATTGGCGAAGAGAATTGTGGAGGAGTACCATAAGGGAAAAATTTATGTGAAAGAGTCTGGCATTGGAGTTGGTACAACATTTCGGATAGAATTGCCCAAAGATGTCTTGGAAGTGTAAAAGTTTGTACTCTTCTTTGTGAATTTCTATGTATGGTGGAAAAAGTTGAGCTAATTTAAGCATATTTATAAAATTTATTTGTAACTTTGCATTCCAAATGGGTATAATGGATACTTATAAGATTGATTTGCTGAGTCCGCAGCTTGAAGGTAAAACTTTCGAGTATCATATTGGGGATACTTTCTTTTCCAGTATTGATGGGCTTTTGCAGCGTGGTGATATTCGTACAACTGTAAGGTGTTTTAGTACGGGCACTATCTTTAAGTTCCAAATACAGAGTATTGGCTATGTCATTGTTCCTTGTGATCGTTGTCTGTCAGATCTCGAATTGCGGATTGAGACTACAGATGTTTTGAGCGTGAAATTGGGTGATGAATATGTCGATGATGGTGAATGTGTAATTGTTTCTGAGGCAGAAGGTTATCTTGACCTTGCACAGTTCATCTATGAATTTATAGCGCTTAGCATGCCGATGACGCATTGTCATGAACCTGGAAAATGTGATGATGCGATGATGTTCGAACTCAGCCGACGTCAATCCACCCGAAGTGGAGCAGAAGATGATGAGTGCTCGGATTCAGAAAATAGTAGTGCATTAGATTTGTTAACTGGTGAAGATTCCGTTGAACCCGTGGACAGTCGGTGGGCAGTACTGAAAACATTAAAAGATAACAATAAAAAATAAAAAAAAATGGCACATCCTAAAAGAAGACAGTCAAAGACTCGTACTAGAAAAAGAAGAACTCATGACGTTGCAGTAGCTCCTACACTTGCAGTATGTCCAAACTGCGGTGAATTCTATGTTTACCACACAGTATGTTCTGCATGCGGTTATTATCGTGGTAAAGTTGCTATTGTAAAGGAAGCAGCAATCTAATCAAAATCCTCTTTTATGGGAAAGATCAATGCTGTTATTACAGGTATAGGCGGATGGGTTCCAACTTATATCCTTGATAATGAGGAGATGGCTACTCTCGTTGAAACAAGCGATGAGTGGATTATGGAACGCATTGGTGTGAAGACTCGCCATGTCCTCAAACCTCAGGAAGGTGTAGGTACTTCGTTTATGATGAAGAAGGCTGTTAAGCAGCTTCTTGATAAGACGGGTGCTAATCCTGAATCAATTGATGCTGTGCTTGTTGCTACGACCACGCCTGACTATCATTTCCCTTCAACCGCTTCGCTCATCATTGGTGAGTTTGGCATGAAGAATGCTTTTGGCTTCGATATGGAGGCTGCTTGTGCAGGTTTCCTTTATGCAATGGAAACAGGAGCTAATTATATTCGTAGTGGGCGTTTCAAGAAAGTCATTGTTTGTGGTGGAGATCAGATGACATCTATAACAAACTATGAAGATCGCAACACTTGTCCTATATTTGCAGATGGTGCAGCGTGTGTTATGTTAGAGGCAACAGAAGAGGAATATGGCTTGATGGACAGTTACCTTCGTGTTGACGGGAAGGGCTATGATCTCCTTCATAAGGCAGCAGGTGGTTCGGCATTGCCTTCAAGTCATGAGACAGTAGACCAGCGACTTCATTATGTTTATCAGGAAGGTCGCTCTGTGTTTAAGCACGCTGTTACTAATATGGCAGATTCTGTGGAACAAATCATCAATCGCAATAATCTGACCAAGGATGATATAGCGTGGATTATTCCTCATCAGGCAAATGTTCGAATTGAAAGTGCAGTGGCTCGTCGTATAGGTGTAGAAGAAGATCATGTGATGATTAATGTAGACCACATGGCAAATACTTCTGCTGGTACGCTTCCACTTTGCCTTTGGGAATATGAACAGCAACTGAAGAAAGGTGATAAATTGATTTTTACCGCTTTTGGTGCAGGTTTCTCTTGGGGAGCAAGTTACATGATTTGGGGCTATGATGGCAGCAAGTATGCTGACAATCCCGCTGAATTCTACAAGGAGGGTCAGATTAGCCGTGAAGAATGGTATACCAAGAGAGGTATTCAATTTTGATTCAGTGTAAACATTGATACAAGCAAAGAGCGCATCGCACAGAAAACGGTGCGCCCTTTTTGGTTAAAACAATATCGTTGATTGTTGAAGTTACGTCAGAAAGGTCGTTGTCTGGGGTTGCAGTGGCGAAATGTTGAAAATCAAGTATTTAATTATTTTTTTATGCACAAATCAGGTTTTGTAAATATTGTAGGTAATCCAAATGTGGGAAAGTCCACGTTGATGAATTTGTTGGTAGGTGAAAGGATTTCTATTGCGACATTTAAGGCTCAGACAACTCGTCATCGCATCATGGGTATTATCAATGATGCTGATGCACAGATTGTTTTCTCTGATACTCCTGGAGTGTTGAAGCCTAACTACAAGTTGCAAGAGTCAATGTTGGCTTTTTCTGAGAGTGCTTTAGTTGATGCTGATGTGCTGTTGTATGTGACTGACCCTATTGAGAAGATTGATAAGAATAGTGATTTCTTGCAGAAAGTGTCAAAGATGGAAGTTCCCATTATTGTACTTATCAACAAGATAGATCTTACTGATGAGAAAAACTTAGTTGCTTTAGTTGAACAATGGCATGAAGTGCTTCCTCTGGCTGAAATAGTTCCAATATCAGCATTGCATCGTTTTAACGTTCAGCCAGTTTTAGACCGAATAAAGGAGCTACTACCAGAATGTCCTCCTTATTTTGAAAAGGATCAGCTGACAGACAAGCCAGCCCGCTTTTTTGTGACAGAAATTATTCGTGAGAAGATACTTCTTTATTACGACAAGGAAATACCTTATTCTGTTGAAGTTGGAATTGAAAGCTTTAAAGAAGATAAGACTCATATCCATATCAATGCAGTTATTTATGTGGAGCGTGACAGCCAGAAGGGTATCATTATCGGTCATGGTGGAAAGGCTTTGAAGAAAGTTGCCACAGAAGCTCGAAAGAGTTTGGAAAAATTCTTCGGAAAGAGTATTTATTTGGAAACATTTGTTAAAGTAGATAAAGACTGGAGAAATTCGACTAAGTCATTGAACTTGTTTGGGTACAATCCCGAATGATGTTGGATTTCTGATGAAATAAAAATCCCGTCTTCGCCCTTTCTGAAGGAGAGGGAGAGCCATCGAGGATTTGGGATAGTATTAACCTTTAAGGTGATGATGGCTCTCAGTTCGTGAGAACTCTTAATAAATTTGTTTTTATTGTTATGGCAAATTTGGTAGCAATTGTTGGACGTCCCAATGTAGGTAAGTCCACTCTTTTCAACAGGTTGACAAAGACTCGTCATGCTATTGTCAGTGACGAGGCTGGAACTACTCGTGACCGTCAGTACGGCAAGTGCGAGTGGGGTAACAAAGAGTTTTCAGTCGTCGATACTGGCGGCTGGGTAGTTAATTCTGATGATATATTTGAAGAAGAAATTCGTCGTCAGGTTCTTATCGCCATCGAAGAGTGCGATGTCATTCTTTTCATGGTCGATGTGAAGACTGGTGTGACGGATCTTGATATGGCTGTGGCAAATATTCTTCGTCGCAGTAAGATTCCGACATTCTTGGTGAGCAATAAAGTGGATAGCAACGAACTCCGTTACGATGCTGCAGAATTCTACACATTAGGTCTTGGAGATCCTATCTGCATCAGTTCTCTTACGGGTAGTGGTACAGGCGATTTGCTGGATGCTGTGGTTGCAAGTTTTACCAAAGAAATGACGGAAGTAATCGAAGAGGATATTCCTCGTATTGCCGTTGTCGGTCGTCCAAATGCAGGCAAGTCTTCCATCATCAATGCCTTTCTGGATGACAACCGCAATGTGGTGACAGACATCGCAGGCACAACGCGCGACTCTATCTACACCAAATATGAGAAGTTTGGGTTCAATTTCTTCCTTGTTGATACGGCTGGAATCAGAAAGAAGAATAAGGTGACTGAAGACCTTGAGTATTATTCTGTTATGCGAAGTATTCGTGCCATTGAAAACTCAGATGTTTGTGTGCTGATGATTGATGCTACACGAGGAATAGAGGGGCAGGATATCAATATTTTCCAATTGATACAGCGTAATCAAAAGGGACTTGTTGTTGTTGTTAACAAGTGGGATCTTGTGGAGAATAAGAGCAATGAGGCAATACGCTATTTCGAGCATGCTATACGTGAACGATTTGCTCCTTTCACGGATTTCAGCATCATTTTTGCATCGGCAACAACCAAGCAGCGCATTTTCCGTGTGCTGGAGGAAGCACAGCGAGTCTACAACGTGCGTACCAACAAGGTTTCTACAGCTAAACTCAACGAAGTGATGCTTCCAATTATTGAAGCTACTCCGCCTCCGTCGCTAAAAGGTAAGTATATTAAAATCAAGTATGTGATGCAGATTCCAGAAACGCGTGTTCCATCTTTTGTGTTCTATGCGAATTTGCCTCAGTATGTGAAAGAGCCATACAGGCGTTTTCTCGAGAATCAGATTCGTGCGCACTGGGATTTCAAGGGAACTCCTATTAATGTGTACATCAGGCAGAAATAAATGCCTATGAGAAACTTGCAAATATTCTGTAGCTTGTTGTTGCTCTTTGTGACAGCATGCCAATCTGGTCCCCAAAGTCCAGAAGAAGCGGCAAAAGTTGTATTAGAAGAGGCGCTGGAGGCATTGCAGACTGGCAATTTCGATTGTTATTTTGAACATGCCGATTTTGGCGTGACGCTTGATTCGCTTCAAATGGAATCCTTGAAAAATGTGTTGCGTCAGCATCAGGAGTGGAAACGTACGGAGTGTGCAGAAGTGCTTGCTGTCGAAGTGATAGATGTGCATCTGCTTAATGATAGTGTTTGTACAGCGCATTATCAGTATGTGTTTGCTGACAGCACGAAGGAAGTCGTTTCGCAGAAGATGGTGCGTCGTGGGGAGGACTGGAAAATACGGATAAGAAACTGAAGGCAGGTAATAAACCAAATTCAAATTGTAATATGAGCCGTACATCAGGGAAAAATCTCTTTGCTTCCAAAGTAGGAGCTGTTTTGGCAGCTGCAGGAAGCGCAGTTGGGTTGGGTAATGTGTGGAGATTCCCTACAGAAACAGGTGCCAATGGTGGTGCTGCTTTCATCCTTATCTATATATTCTTTATGTTTTTGCTGGCCACACCTATTATGGTGACAGAGTTCGCCATTGGACGGCATGGAGGCAGTACTGTGGCAGACTCTTTCCATAAAATGGGTGGCGGGCGTCGTGGCTGGAAGTGGATGGGGCTCGTTCCTGTTGTTGGCGGTTTTCTGGTTCTGAGCTACTACTCAGTCGTGGCAGGATGGACTCTTCACTATTTCTTCGAAGCATTAAAGGGGGGATTTATGCACAAAGGTGCTGCCGATTATTCTTTGGACTTTGCAGCCTTTTCGACAGATCCTGTACAGCCTGTCATTTGGACGGCTCTTATCATTATAGCCACTTGTGCCATTGTTGTTTTAGGTGTGCAGCAAGGTATTGAACGCGCTTCGCGAATCATGATGCCGATTCTGTTCATTCTTCTCATTGTCTTGGCTGTCTGCTCACTGACCTTGCCTAATGCATCGCAGGGACTCAGGTTTTTGTTCGAACCTGATTTTTCAAAAGTAACCAGTTCTGTCGTCATTAGTGCTATGGGACAGGCATTGTTCTCTCTGAGTGTCGGATTGGGATGCCTTTGTACTTATGCTTGCTATTTTCGCAAAGATACAGACTTGATGAAAAATGGACTTAGCGTAGCTGGCATTGACACGTCAGTGGCACTGCTCAGCGGAGTCATCATTTTCCCCGCAGTCTATTCCATCCCTAATCTTCAGCCAGATGCAGGTCCATCGCTCGTGTTCATCACCTTGCCCAATGTTTTTCAGCAGGTGTTTGGGAATGTTCCTTTTTTAGCATACATTTCGTCTCTCTTTTTCTATTTGTTGCTGGTTTTGGCGGCTCTTACCAGCACCATTTCTATGCTTGAGATGACTGCTGTATATTTCCATAAGAAATTCAATCTTTCACGTCTTCATTCGTCTACCTTTGTTGGGACAGTTTGCCTTCTGTTTGGAACTTTCTGCTCTCTCTCGTTCGGAGCATGGAAAGATGTGACAATCTTTGGCTTAGGATTCTTTGATTTCTTCGATTTTCTTGTTGCCAAATTCATTATGCCAATAGGTGGAATGCTGATGTGCGTATTTCTTGGCTGGGTGGTTGACGAGAAAGTGTTGCGGGCAGAAATGACCAACAACGGCACAATCCGTTGCCCCCTTTATTCCATTTATCGTTTCATCATCCGCTATCTTGCTCCTCTCTGTATTATGCTTGTCTTTGCCAACGAATTGGGAATGTTCAGTTTCTTGAAGTAAGAAAATCATTGTTCCATTATTCGCATATTGCCGCATGCCTGTTAGCCATGCGGCTTTTTTTGTATAGTGCATAATGATAGTTTATGGCTTTCTTACGTCTTCACCGCCTACATGATAGTTTAAACACCGTGTGTGAAATATTCCAAACGCGATGTTCTAAATATTATGTAGGCGGTGTTTATGTGGGGAAAATGTAGATAAAAGATTTATTTTGAAGGTGGTTGGTGTTTAATGAAAGTGTAGGCTGTCGACAGCCAATGTTTTTCTTACAATATGTTTATCTCTTTTTGTAATCTGTCTAGAAACAGTGCAGCATGAGCTCCGTCCATTTGAGTGTGGTGGAACTGGAATGAAATAGATAGCGTCTTTTTGAACCAATTGCGCTTGTATTTGCCCCAAATCAGAAATGGGTTGTTGAAGATGCCGCTATACATACCGACAGCGCCATCGATGTCATATCGTACCAAGGCCGATGTGCCAATTACCATGCTTTCTGTGATGTCGTGGTTTGTACAGCTTTCTGCCACTTGCTTTGTAAGTTGCTGATAATGTTGGTTGAAAAGAGATAGATCATTCACAAATGGGATGTCGCAAGAACTTACTTCTCCTTCCCGGTTGGCAACAATGGTGTTTACTGCTATGGTGTCATATTGCATGAGTTTGTCGTCGACGGGTAGCAAATAAAACTCCTTGATGCCGCTTGCCGCTTTGCCAATGCAGTAGCACATCAGCATGTTGAATTTCATTCCTTTTTTATGGCTGATTTTGACAAGGCGTGAAACATTGAGTGTCTTGAAAATGGTGACCATCGGCATGGGAGCTTTCATCCACATTTCGAAGGCGTATGCTCGACTGGTCTCTTGGGGATTAACTGCTTTCATCTGTGTTTTGTTTTCCTGTACCTATATTTCAACTATCAATCAGTATGCAAATATAGCAATAAATATGTTGATTGGGGAAATAATTCCTGATTCCTGGCTCCTAATTCTTATTTTTTTCGTACCTTTGTGCCCGATTTTGAATATTGGTGACAGACAAGCTGTGTCTGGTTGCCTAATTTTGGTTTGAAAAATCTATAATTATAATCTTTAAAATATGAATATTTCAGTAGAGAACATTGACAAGGTGAACGCGGTGATTACTGCCGTTGTTGAGCCTGCCGACTATACAGAGAAGTATGAGAAGGCTATCAAGGACGCTAAGAAGAAAATGAATATGCCGGGTTTCCGTCCAGGCATGGTGCCTGTAGGGCTGATTAAAAAACAGTTTGGCGTGGGCATTCTTGCAGAGGAAGTAAACAAGGTGCTTCAGGAAGGTCTGTTTGGCTATATCCGCGAAAATAAGATTAATATGCTGGGTGAACCTCTCCCTACAGAAGACAACAACAATGTGGAGTTGAAGGAGGGTGAGAGCTTTACGTTTAAGTTTGATTTGGCTATTGCTCCTGAGTTTGAAGTATCTCTGTCAAAGAAGGATAAAATCAGCTACTACAATGTGGATGTAACTGACCAGATGGTGGAGAATCAGGTTGACATGTATCGTCAGCGTGGCGGAAACTACGAAAAGGTTGATTCTTACGAGGACAACGACATGGTGAAGGGTACAATCACTGAGCTTGATGTTGAGAATCCTGTTTCTGCTGAAAACGTTGTTATGCTTCCAAAGTATTTCAAAAACGAAGACCAGAAGAAGTTTTTTGATGGCGTGAAGATGAACGACATCATCACTTTCAATCCTTCTGTTGCTTATGACAATAATGAAGCAGAGCTGACTTCTCTTCTGAAGGTGGAAAAGGAGGATGCGCTCAACCACAAGGGTGAATTCAACTTCCAGATTACAGAAATTACTCGTTTTGTACCAGGCCCATTCAATCAGGAACTGTTTGACACAGTGTTCCCTGGTGGCGAAGTGAAGACAGAAGAGGAATTCCGTGCTCGTGTGAAGGCTTTGATTGAAGACCAGTTCAAGAAAGACAGCGACTATAAGTTCATTCTCGATGTTCGCAAGTATGTGACAGAGAAGGTTGGCAAGCTTGAATTCCCAGAAGATAAACTGAAGAAGATACTTTTGGCAAACGTGGGCGATCAGGAGAAGGTTGACGCTCAGTTCGAGAAGAGCATTGAAGAACTGACTTGGCACCTCATCAAAGAGAAGTTGGTTGAGATGAATGAAATAAAGGTGGACGACGAGGATGTGAAGAACATGGCTAAGGAGGTAACTCGTATGCAGTTCGCTCAATATGGCATGCTGAATATTCCAGAAGAATATTTGGAGAACTCTGTTAAGGAGATGTTGAAGAAGCGTGAAACAGTGGATAATCTTATTGACCGTTGCATCGAAGTGAAATTGGGCGCAGCTATTAAGGAAAAGGTTACATTGAAGGAAAGTACTGTAAGCACAGAGGAATTCAACAAAATGTTTGAATAATAAATATTAAAGTTATAAAAAAAAGTGGTAAGAATTTTTTGTTCTTACCACTTTTTTTATAACTTTGCATAAGATAGGAAATCTGCCGCATTTGAAATGTTGACATGAATGTGCGGCTTTTGTTCTCGATAAGAAGCATTTGGTGATTGAAACACATATATTTATTGATATAAATAAAGAATTATGATAAACGATTTTCAAAAATATGCAACCAAGCATCTGGGAGTGAACAGCATGGTGCTTGACGATGTGATGAAAGCTCAGGCCGGTTATTTGAACCCCTATATATTAGAAGAACGACAACTGAATGTTACTCAGCTTGATGTGTTTTCTCGTCTGATGATGGACAGAATCATCTTTCTGGGTACAGAGGTGAATGACTATACGGCTAATGTGTTGCAGGCTCAGATGCTTTATTTGGACAGCGTGGATAGCGGCAAGGATATCAGTATCTATATTAACTCTCCAGGTGGTAGTGTGTATGCCGGACTTGGTATCTATGATACCATGCAGTTTATCAACAGCGATGTGCAGACCATCTGTACGGGCATGTCTGCAAGCATGGCAGCGGTGCTGTTGGTGGCAGGTAAGGAGGGTAAGCGCAGTGCGTTGCCTCATAGCCGCATCATGATTCATCAGCCAATGGGAGGTGCGCAGGGACAGGCGAGCGATATTGAAATTACGGCTCGTGAGATTCAGAAACTGAAGAAGGAACTTTATACGATCATCAGCGACCACAGTCACCAGCCTTTTGATAAGGTTTGGGCAGATAGTGACCGTGACTATTGGATGACTGCTGAAGAAGCAAAAGAATATGGCATGATTGATGAGGTGCTGCTGAGAAAGGCTTGACGAATTCTATACAATTTAAAATATTATTAAGTGGCAAAGATGAATAAATGCTCGTTTTGTGGGCGTCGTGAAGATCAGGTGGAACTGCTCATCTATGGAGCGGAGGGTTTCATCTGTGATGAGTGTATAGAACAGGCTAATGCTATCATCAAAGAGTCCAAGACAAACAAAAGCAAGGACTTAATGTTGAAGGATTTGCCGAAGCCTAAAGAAATTAAAGAATATCTGGATCGGTACGTGATAGGACAAGATTCGGCAAAGATAGCACTTTCGGTGGCTGTTTATAACCATTACAAGCGACTGAATCATCAGGCAGATGCCGATGAAGTGGAACTAGAGAAGTCTAACATCGTCATGGTGGGAAGCACGGGTACAGGAAAGACGCTTTTGGCACGTACGATAGCCAAGATGCTTCTTGTGCCATTTGCTATAGTTGATGCAACAGTATTGACCGAAGCTGGTTATGTGGGTGAAGATGTGGAAAGCCTTCTTGTTAGACTGCTGCAAGCTGCTGGCGGTGACGTGCGTCTGGCAGAAAGAGGTATCGTTTTTATTGACGAAATAGATAAGATTGCCCGCAAGAGTGACAACCCGAGCATTACGCGTGACGTTAGTGGCGAGGGTGTGCAGCAGGGACTGCTGAAATTGCTTGAAGGAAGCGTTGTGAATGTTCCGCCTCAAGGTGGGCGTAAACATCCAGAACAGCAGTTTATTCAAGTGGACACAAAAAATATCCTTTTTATCTGCGGCGGTGCCTTTGATGGTATAGAGAAGCGCATAGCTCAGCGTTTGAATACCCATGTGGTAGGTTTTGACGCATCGAGAAATGTGGCAAAGCTGGACAAGTCAAACATGATGCAGTATATTGCGCCGATGGACTTGAAGTCTTTTGGACTTATACCGGAAATCATTGGCCGATTGCCTATCCTGACACATTTGGAACCGCTTGATAGGCAGGCGCTTCGTTCAATTATGACTGAACCGAAGAATTCTATTGTCAAGCAGTATGTCAAGATGTTTGAGATAGATGGCGTGAAATTGAAATTTGAAGACGATGTGCTGGATTACGTTGTGGATAAGGCGGTCGAATTTGGACTTGGAGCACGAGGCTTGCGTTCGTTGATAGAAACTATCATGATGGAGGCGATGTTTGAGGTTCCTTCAACTGGCGTGAAGACGTATAAGGTAACGCTTGAGTACGCACAGAGGCGTGTGGAAAATACGAATATCGCAGTGCTAAAAGAGAGTACGGAAGACCGATGAAAGTATTTTTTGATATTTAGGGTCGTACTTTTTCCGTGTTTTCTTTGAAAAAACAAAACTGATTTATAACTTTGTTGGTAGAAAGTAAAAAAATAAGAAGTTTAATCGATACTCTCTAATATTACATGGAAAAACCTGCAACACTTCAGCAATCCCTCAAATACTATTTTGGATTTGACACGTTCAAGGGAGATCAAGAGGCTATCATACGGAATCTTCTTGGTCATAATGATACGTTTGTGCTGATGCCTACAGGAGGCGGAAAGTCGCTTTGCTATCAGTTGCCAGCTTTGCTGATGGAGGGTACCGCCATTGTCATTTCGCCGCTTATCGCCTTGATGAAAAATCAAGTGGATGCAATCAAGCACATCAGCGAAGAGGATGGGGTGGCGCATTTCATCAATTCCTCGTTGAGTAAAGCAAACATTGATCAGGTGAAAGCCGATATTATGTCGGGAAAGACAAAAATGTTATATGTCGCCCCCGAATCTTTAACGAAAGAGGAAAATGTGGATTTTTTGAGACAGGTGAAAATCTCTTTCTTTGCGATTGATGAAGCACACTGTATTTCAGAGTGGGGACATGACTTCCGTCCTGAATATCGTAAAATCAGACCTGTCATTAACTGGATTGCGATGGCGCCGATTGTGGAATTGTTTGTTCCTCGCAATAAGGTCTCTGTTGTGAGATTATTGGCTGAATCTTATAGAACCAAACGGGTACAGCTAGAGGAATTGAATAAAGAATACAAGCAATTCCCGGATCGTATTGACGAAGGAAAAGTTGAGGCCTTGTCTCAGTGTGTGACAGGTTTGGCTAGTCTTTTGTCATTCCTCTCGGAAATGAAAGAGTTAATCAAGGAGAAGTCTGATAAGTGTGTTCGGCTTGATGCCAAGTTTGTTGACTCTTTGATTAAAATAATGCCTTCCATTCGTAAAAAATACGATGAATTAAGGAAAAAGGTGGGTGATGATCCTGCCGTGGCGGCATTGCCAGAGCTTCCTGCTGATGAGGATATCCGAAATGCTGCGGAAAAGATATATGATGCGCCTGTGATAGCATTGACGGCAACGGCAACTGACAAGGTGCGGAATGATATCAAGAAGAATCTTGGAATTGTTGACGCATTGGATTACAAGTCGTCTTTTAATCGTTCTAATTTATATTATGAAATTAGACAAAAAACGTCAGATGTAGAAAAGGATATTATCAAATTCATTAGGCAGAATCAAGGAAAGAGCGGTATTATTTACTGCTTGAGCCGAAAGAAAGTTGAGGATTTGGCAGAAGTTTTACGGGCGAATAATATAAAGGCGGCAGCATATCATGCAGGAATGGACTCGAAGGATCGCAGTGACACGCAAGATGATTTTATCATGGAACGTGTGGATGTGATAGTTGCGACCATAGCATTTGGTATGGGTATTGACAAGCCAGATGTACGTTACGTTATTCATTATGATATTCCCAAGAGTCTTGAGGGCTATTATCAGGAGACAGGGCGTGCTGGTAGAGATGGCGGTGAAGGAAAATGCGTTACTTTCTATTGCCATAAAGACTTGGAAAAACTGGAAAAATTCATGAAGGATAAGACACCTGCCGAGAAAGATATAGGTAGTCATCTTTTGAGTGAGACGGCTGCTTATTGCGAGTCTTCGGTGTGTCGTCGCAAGATGCTTCTACACTATTTTGGCGAGGAGTATGAAAAAGACGATTGTGGTAATTGTGACAATTGTCTGCATCCTAAAACGCGAGTGGAGGAAAAGGACAATCTCTTGCTTGCTTTGCAAGTTATCCTTGGCGTGAAAGAGAATTTCAAGAAGGAATATATCGTTAGCATATTGCGTGGGGAGGAAAATGAGATGATTCTGAGTCACCATCACGATAAACTGGAGCAGTTTGGCGCTGGTGCAGACGTGGAAGCTACGATGTGGAATGCTATTTTCGCTCAGGCGGCTCTTGATGGCTACATAGAGAAAGAAGTGGAAACTTATGGTGTGATCAAGCTGACGAAAGCAGGAAAGAAATTTATCAAAAAGCCAGTTTCTTTCATGGTCGTAGAAGATAATGATTTTGATGATGGCTTTGATGATAGTGCAGAACATTGTGCAACCAGTGTTACTGATGAGGCTTTGTATGCAATGCTGTTGGATTTGCGCAAAAAGATTGCAAAAAAGCATGATGTACCGCCATATGTGGTGTTCCAAGATGCATCGCTGGAATCTATGTCAACGCTTTACCCTGTTAGCGAAGAGGAATTGCTGAACATTCCGGGAGTCGGAGCCGGGAAGGCCAAGCGATACGGGGACGAGTTCTGCAAGTTGATTAAACGACATTGTGAAGAAAACGACATTGTTCGTCCGACGGATATGCGAGTTAGGACGGTTGCAAATAAGTCGAAGGTGAAGGTGAAAATCATACAGGCAATAGACCGAAAGGTTGATCTTGAGGATATTGCAAAAGCCAATGGCTTTGACTTTGATGAACTTCTTGATGAAATGGAAGCAATCGTGTATAGCGGTACAAAACTCAATATTGATTATTATTTTGAGGAAATAGAAATGGACGAAGACGTCGTTGACGAAATCTATGATTATTTCCGCAAGAGCGAGACGGATGATTTGGATACGGCGCTTGATAATTTGGATGGAGACATTTATGAAGAAGACGTTAGGCTTGTCCGCATCAAATTTATCAGCGAATTAGCGAATTAAAAAACGGAGAACGGGGTGTGTGGATGCTTCGTTCTTCATTTTTTTTCATGATAAGTGAATTTTCTTCATTCTTCATTCTTCATTCTTCATTTTTAATTCGTACCTTTGCATGCAATAAAATCTTAAACACTATGTCATCATTTATTGCAGATAAAGTTGTAATGGAAGGACTGACATTTGACGATGTGCTGTTAATTCCAGCATATTCAAAGGTTCTTCCTCGCGAGGTTTCTCTCAGTACTAAATTTTCAAGAAACATTGAACTGAAAATCCCATTCGTGACTGCTGCCATGGATACGGTCACTGAGGCTCCTATGGCTATTGCGATAGCTCGTGAAGGTGGTATTGGCGTAATTCATAAGAATATGTCTATTGAGGATCAGGCTCGTCAAGTGGCAATCGTAAAGCGTGCAGAAAATGGCATGATTTACGATCCTGTAACGATTAAGCGTGGTTCTACAGTTAAGGATGCTTTGGATCTTATGGCAGAATACCATATTGGCGGCATTCCAGTTGTGGATGATGTCAATACGTTAGTGGGTATTGTTACTAATCGCGACTTGCGTTTCCAGACTGATATGGATCGTAAAATTGACGAGGTGATGACTAAGGAGGGGCTTGTTGTGACGCATCAGCAGGCTGATTTGGAAAGCGCTTCTCGCATTCTTCTCGAACATAAGATTGAGAAGCTTCCCGTTGTAGATAATGATAACAAGTTGATAGGTCTTATCACATACAAGGACATCACAAAGGCGAAGGACAAGCCAATGGCATGCAAGGACTCAAAGGGACGTTTGCGCGTGGCTGCAGGTGTGGGTGTTACTGCTGATACGTTCCAGCGCATGGAGGCATTGGTGAAGGCAGGCGTTGATGCTATCATTATTGATACTGCACATGGACATTCTAAGGGGGTTATTGATAAGGTTCGTGAAGCGAAGCAGGCATTCCCCGATGTCGATATTGTTGTAGGAAATATTGCAACCGGAGATGCGGCAAAGGCTCTTGTTGAGGCAGGCGCAGATGCTGTTAAGGTGGGAATCGGTCCGGGCTCTATTTGTACAACTCGTGTCGTGGCCGGAGTTGGTGTTCCTCAGCTCAGTGCTATTTATGATGTCGCTCAGGCACTTGCAGGTACAGGCGTTCCTCTCATTGCAGACGGAGGTCTTCGTTATTCAGGTGATATTGTGAAGGCACTTGCTGCTGGTGGTAACTCGGTGATGATTGGTTCTTTGGTGGCCGGAACAGAAGAAGCTCCAGGAGAAACAATACTTTTCAATGGGCGTAAGTTCAAGAGCTACCGTGGTATGGGTTCGCTTGAAGCAATGGAAAATGGTTCAAAAGACCGCTATTTCCAAAGCGGTGTCGTTGAGGCGAAGAAACTGGTTCCAGAAGGTATTGCGGGCCGTGTTCCTTACAAAGGTACAGTTCAAGAGGTTATCTATCAGCTTGTAGGCGGTCTCCGTTCAGGTATGGGCTATTGTGGTGCGGCAGACATCGTTGAGTTGCATGATGCAAAGTTTACTCGTATCACTAATGCTGGTGTGCAGGAGAGCCATCCGCATGAGGTGATTATCACAAGCGAGGCACCAAACTATAGCCGTCCGCAGTAATAAAAATAAGAGGATAATTCTACGCATTTTGAACAATGCGTTGGGGTTTTGAGAAATCGCACCCCTCGACTCCGATATGCCGTACCCCTCGGGTCCGACGAAACGGACCCGAGGGGTACGATTTTTTATAGCTTCTGAACAAAAAGGGATGAATAATTGTTAAAAATAGATGATAGGAGCGATTACCGCATGTGTGGTAGCCGCTTATTCGTTTGTTTTTCGTATCTTTGTAACTAAAATTCTTAATTACGAAATTTATATAAATGAAAAAGATAGTATTATTTGTGGCTTCTCTGTTGACGGGACTTTCTGCAATGGCGCAAACGGCTGATCCTGTTATCATGAAAATCAATGGTAAGAGTATTGCGAGAAGCGAATTTGAGTATTCGTTCAACAAGAATAATTCAGACGGTGTGTTGGACAAGAAGACCGTGGAGGAGTATGTGCCTTTATATGTGGATTTCAAACTGAAAGTGGCAGAAGCTGAACGTCAGAAGATGGATACGATTCCTTCCATCCGTAAGGAGCTAAACAGCTATAAAGAACAGATGGTGATTCCGACAATTGTGGATTCTGCCTATATAGAACGTGAGGCTCGTCGGACTTATGACAATACGGCATCTCGTTTTGAGGGGCAGGACTTGTTGACGGCAAGCCATATTCTAGTATTGCTACGTCAGGATGCCACAGCAGAACAGCAAGCTGCCGGGAAGGCAAGGATAGATAGCATCTATGAGGTGCTGAAGTCGGTGCCGAAGGAACAACTGGCTGAACGTTTTGCTGAAATCGCGACAGAAAAGAGTGATGACAAGGGGTCGGCACAACGTGGCGGGTCTTTAGGACAGTTCGGAAAAGGTATGATGATTCCTGATTTTGAGAAGGCTGCATTTGCTTTGGCTGCAGGAGAAATGTCTGCTCCTATAAAATCTACGGTGGGATACCATATCATTTATATGACAGAAAGACATCCGTTTGAACCCTATGAGTATCATCGAGACAACATCCTTAAATTTCTTGAACAGAGAGGAATTAAAGAAGTGGCCGCCGAGGCGTATATTGATTCAATCGTGAATGCCAGGGGGGTAGAGCGTGCAGAAGTAATAGAAGTGCTTCATGCAGATGTAATTGAGAAAGATGCAGAGTTGAAGAATCTTTCTCAAGAATATTATGATGGCACGTTGATGTATGAGGTGGCAAAGAAGGATGTTTGGGATAAAGCTCAGGTTGATGAAGCGGGATTAGAAGCATTCTTTAAGAAAAATAAGAAAAATTACAAATGGGATTTGCCACGATTTAGCGGTGTAGTTATTCATGCAAAAGATGAGGCAACTTTGGCAAAAGCCAAGAAGTTGCTGAAAAAAGTGCCAGAAGAAAAATGGGCGGAAACAATGGTTTCTGAGTTGAATAATGATTCCGTGAAAATGGTTCGTGTGGAAAGAGGATTGTTTAACCAGGGAGACAATGCGTTTGTTGACAGTATTGTTTTCAAGCAAGACAGAGAACAGAAACTGAAAGAAGGATATCCGTTTGTAGATATTTATGGTCAAAAACTGAAAAAGCCTCGTACTTATAAGGATGTCCGCGGGCAAGTAACCACTGATTATCAGAATTCGCTTGAGAAGCAGTGGGTTGAAGGACTTCGTGGACGTTTTTCTGTTGAAATCTTTGATGAAGTGGTAAAAACAGTAAATAAGCATTGAACATGAAGACACGTAATGTTTTGTTCGGATTTTTTGTGGTGTTAGCAATGGGAGTTTCTGCCCAAAGTCATAGTAATGTTATTGATGAGGTAATTTGGATTGTTGGTGACGAGGCTATTTTGCGTTCAGATGTGGAAAATGTAAGGATGGAAGCTCTGCAGCAAGGACAACGCTGGGATGGTGATCCTTATTGTGTGATTCCAGAACAGCTCGCTGTCCAGAAACTGTTTCTGAATCAGGCTGCTATAGACTCTATTGAAGTGAGCGATAGTGAAGTGATGCAGACTGTTGATGGGGACATTCAGGACATGATTCTGAAGGCTGGTACGCGAGAAAAGTTAGAGGAGTATATGGGTAAGTCTCTTGCTCAGATAAGAGAAATGATGTTTGACAATTATAAGGATAGGATGATTGTTGAGAATGTGCAGCGTGATCTTGTCAAAGACATCAAGGTAACTCCAGCGCAGGTAAGAAGGTATTTTAAGGGAGTGCCTGAAGACAGTATTCCTTTTGTCCCGACAAAAGTAGAGTGTCAGATTATAACACGAAATCCCAGAATTCCTCAGGAAGAGATAGATAGAGTAAAAAATCAGCTTCGCGATTACACGGAACGTGTTAATAACGGAACGGCTCAGTTCTCTACTCTTGCGTTGATGTATTCAGAAGACAAATTGTCTGCTCAGGCAGGTGGAGAACTCGGTTTTTCAGGACGAGCATCTTTTGTTCCTGAATTTGCCAATGTGGCTTTTAATTTGACTGATCCTAAGGCCGTCTCTAAAATAGTAGAGACGGAATTTGGTTTCCACATCATACAACTGATAGAAAAAAGAGGTGATTTGGTGAATTGCCGTCATATCCTTCTTAAACCTCAAGTTGCAATGGACTCTTTGCAGCAGTGCATCAATGATTTAGATTCTATAACAGCGGAGATTAATAAGGGACTTTATACTTTTGACGAGTGCGTTTCTTTTGTTTCTTACGATAAGGATACACGTAATAACTATGGTCTTCTGTTTGATAAGAAAACAGGGGGGTCTTCAAAGTTGGAGATGAAAGATTTGCCAACTGAAGTGGCTCGCGCTGTCGTAGGATTGAAAGTGGGTGAAATATCCAAACCTTTCATTATGATAGACGACAAGGGAAAAGAAGTTGTAGCCATTGTGAAGCTGAAGAGCCGTGTCAATGGACATCGTGCAACAATGGTTGATGATTATCAGGAGTTGCACAATGTGGTTGTGAGTAAACTGCGTGAGGAAAAGATTGAAAATTGGGTACGTGATAAGCAAAAAACTACTTATATCCATATCAATGAGGAGTGGAAAAACTGTGAATTCCAATATCCTGGTTGGATAAAATAAGTTGTGGTGTTGTTTTGTTTCTTGTGAGTTCGATAGGATGAAGTTATGAATAGTGTGAATCTTTGCGGAAAACGGAATATAACTCTGTGTGTTTTAACAAGATTGCTGGTAAGCGTGATGTGTTTGTCGCTTTCTTGTCCGCTTTTTGCCTTATTCCCGGCAGATTCACTTCACGCGAAATCTACGGAAGAAGTAAAGCTTATTCATAGCGATGTCCTGTATAAGAACAGAATGGATGTCAGGGCAGATGTTCTTGTTGGCCATGTGAGATTGTACCATGATGGCATGTATCTGGATTGTGATAGTGCCAGATTCTATAAGGATGAAAACACATTTAATGCTTATGGAAATGTCAAGATGATGCAAGGTGATACATTGACGCTTACGAGCGACACGCTGCTGTATGATGGACCAATGATGCAAGCTCATGCTTTAGGAAATGCTGTGCTGACTCATCGAAACACTCAACTTACCACGGCGGTGATTGATTATGACCGTTGGGAAGGTGTTGGGTTCTATCCCAAACATGGGGTTTTGGTTGATGGGGAAAATGTTCTGAATTCTGATTATGGACAATATACGCCAGCGTTGAATGAGGCGGTGTTCAAGGATAATGTTGTGCTTGATAATCCGAAATTTAACTTGAAAACGAATGAGTTACAGTATTATTCTGATACGAAAGTGGCTAAGATTGTTTCTGAAACAAACATTGTATCTTCCGATAGTACGTTTGTTTATGCGTTGCGGGGTGAGTACAATACCCAAACAGGACAGGCAAGCTTGATGGACCGTTCGCATATCTATAAGGAAATGCGTGATATTGTTGGAGATAGCCTTTTTTGTGATGAGGAGTCTGGGGTGAGTGAGGCTTTCGGAAATGTCATTTTGTTAGATGTTGAGAACCGTTGTATGTTGACAGGAGATTATTGTCGATATGAAAATGAAAGTGGGGTGGCGATAGCTACGGATAATGCAGTGTTTCATGAATTTTCGGAATCTGATACTTTGTATGTGCATGCAGATACGCTAAAGATGGTTACACACAATGCTCAGACCGATTCTGTTTATCGTGATTTGTTTGCTTATCATAAAGTTCGGATGTTTAGGACGGATATTCAAGGCGTTTGTGACTCGTTGGTAACTCATGAATTGGATTCTTGTACATATATGTATGGACAGCCAATTCTTTGGAATGATGTTCAGCAGATTTTTGGAGAGGAAATTAGAGTTTATAATAATGATAGTACGGTGGATTGGATTCACATTGTGAATCAGGCGATGACTGTGGAGCAAGTTGATTCCGTTTCTTATAATCAAGTTTCTTCTAGGGAAATGTTGTGCTATTTTAAGAATGGAATTTTGGAAAAGAATGAGGCGAAAGGCAATGTTTATGTATGTTATTTTATGGATGAATCAGATGGAACTCGGATTGGAATGAATTACACAGAAACTCCAGAATTACATCTTTACATGAAAGATAAAAAGGTACATAAGATTTGGATGCAGACTTCTTCTGGAGTTATGTACCCTCCTATTGCTATACCGCCGGAAAAGAGGTATCTTTCGGGTTTCGCGTGGTTTGACTATATACGGCCTAAAAACAAGGGTGATATATTTGATTGGAGGGCAAAGAAGAAGGAACAAGAGTTGAAAAAGACAGAAAGGCGAGTGGTTCCTATACAAAGTCTTGAGAAATTGTAGGTTTGTAATATTATTATACTATAAAAATGGGAATGTTTTCTGCAAGAAAGCCAAGAGGTTTTCAACATAACTATATTTATCATGATCCAAGAAAGGAAAAACTGAAGGAAATAGAAGAGAAGGCAAAGCGAGAATTGGGTCTTTTGCCTCCCAAGGATTTTACTCCAGAGGATTTGCGCGGTAAATTTGTACAAGCGACGAAATATGTGAAACGTCGTAAGGAAAGCGGGAAGAAACCGGTTTCGTATGGAATATTGATAGTTATAATTGTTTTGATGCTGCTTTTGATGCGTTGGATAGTAGCAGGATAATTTCTTTTATTTGAATTTATTTATTTTGGACGATATTATTCATCTTTTGCCCGATTCTGTTGCAAATCAAATAGCGGCAGGTGAGGTTGTGCAGCGCCCGTCTTCTATTATAAAGGAGATGGTGGAAAATTCTATTGATGCTGGTGCGGAAAATATTCAGGTGTTGGTTACCGATGGCGGTAAATCATGTGTCCAAGTGATTGATGACGGGAAGGGTATGTCGGAAACAGATGCGAGATTGGCTTTTGAACGACATGCCACTTCTAAAATTAGGAATGCGTCGGATCTTTTCAATCTCACCACAATGGGATTTAGGGGGGAGGCATTAGCGAGTATTGCTGCTGTTGCCCAAGTTGTGTTGAAGACGCGGCGTCCGGAAGATGAGTTGGGGACAATGATTCAAATAGCTGGTTCTAAGATAGAAAGTCAAGAGCTAGTTGTTTGTCCATCAGGCTGTAATTTTTCTGTTAATAATCTGTTTTTCAATGTTCCAGCTCGACGCAAGTTCTTAAAATCCAATCAGACTGAGATGACGAATGTCGTGGCTGATTTTCAACGAATAGTTTTGGTGCATCCTGATATTTCTTTTACATTGTATAATAATGGAGTAGAAATGTTTCGATTGCCTAAAGCAACTCTTCGTCAACGTATTATCGATGTTTTCGGAAAGAAAATAAATGCGGATTTACTTCCTGTGGAAGTGGAAACTTCTTTAGTTCGTCTTTCTGGGTATATTGGTAAGCCGGAATCTTCTAAAAAGAAGGGCACTCATCAGTACTTTTTTGTGAATGGGCGATATATGAGGCATCCCTACTTTCATAGTGCTGTTATGAAGGCGTATGAGAATCTCATCCCCGTAGGCGAACATGTCTCCTATTTTATTTATTTCTCGGTAGATGCGTCTTCTATAGATGTGAATGTACATCCTACAAAAACAGAAATTAAATTTGATAATGAACAATCTATTTGGCAGGTGCTTTCGGCTGCTGTAAAAGAAACTATAGGTCAGTTCTGTAATGTTCCGCTGATAGATTTTGACATTGAGGGAAAACCAGATATACCAGTGATGGGTGCAATGTCATCTATTCCGCATCAGCCAAAATTGTCTGTAACAACATACAATCCTTTTAAAAACGAAGCCGATAAGAAATATTCTCGTTCCAATGGGTGGGAAAAACTTTATGATAAATATACGATTCCGCAACAAAGTACAATAGAACCTGTTGATTTGCAGGGCCTAACTCCGATTACAGATGGGAGACAAAATGAATTTCCGAATGACATCCCAGAAGAGTTAAATCTTCAGCAATCTATTTGGAACAATCACTTCTCAAATGAAAACTCTTCTTCGTCTTCCTTTGATGTTACTGTTCCCAAATTCCAATACAAGGGAAAGTATATTGTTTTTCCATGTGGTTCTGGAATAATGGTTGTAAATCAGCATAGAGCACATGTGCGAGTGCTTTTCAATCAGAACATGCAGTGCATGAAATTTCATAATCGTCCTTCTCAAAAAGAATTGTTCCCCAGTATTATACAATTTGACCCGTTAGAATGTGTCGTGCTGGAAGGACTGATGGGGGAAATTAGCGGACTTGGTTTCGATTTGTCCAATTTGGGTGGAGGTTCTTATTCTGTTAACGGTATTCCGCCAGGTATAGAAGGGATTGATGCTGAAAATCTGTTGCATGAGATGCTGGCTTCCGTTAAAGGTGAGACTTGTAATGTTAGAAAGGATGCTCAAGAGGCTTTGGCATTGACGATGGCGGAAAGTTCTGCTATCGTATATGGCCAGGTTCTCTCTTCAATAGAAATGGAACATCTATTGAAAGATCTATTTGAGACAGAAGCGCCGGCTCGAACTCCAGATGGCAAATTGATATATACAATTATAGAGGATAAATATTTAGAGAATTTCTTCTGATTCCGATGGTTTGATTGCCATGCCAAGGGGATAAAAGTATAAAAAATCTTAAAAAAATGGCCAATAATGAAAGTTTTTGATATTTTTTTGATTTTTTCTTAGGTGAAAATCAGGTAAAATATGTAACTTTGTATCGGAATTTGTATGAAAGGTCTATAGTGAAATGCTTTTCTAAAAGCAAGTCACAGTTGGATTCTTCTCCTATTCATTATTAATAATAGACGAAAAGAAAATATTAATTATTGTTTTTTATTAAAAAGTGTATTTATGAAAAAGTTAATGATGGCGTTGGCCTTTGTAGGCCTCGGTACTGTTGCTGCTAATGCACAGTGTGACGAATTCGCAACACCAACAACTAACAAGTACAGCGTAGCTACAAATTCTTTCTGGGCTAACTGGTATGTTCAGGTCGGTGTTGACATGAACGTAACAAGTATCTATGGCCAGGGTAGCCTCCTTGAAAAGGATTGGCACAATGGTCGTACTTATGGTGTTGACCTCGCTGTTGGTAAGTGGTTCACTCCAGGCATCGGTACTCGTCTGAAACTGAACTGGGAGAATGGTGCATTTGCACACGCATTCCGTAACACAGATCATGTTTGGGAAGCTCCAGATTTCCACAAGGGTGGTTTCGCTCTTCTCGCGTTTGACACAGAGTTCAATATGAGCAACATTTTCTGTGGTTACAATGAATCACGTGTATGGAATCTTATTCTCTTCCCACGTATGGGTATCATCCGCAATTTTGACAGCGGAAATTATGCTCCTGTTCTTGGTGGTGGTATCGAGTCTACTTGGAAGCTTTCAAAGCGTGTAAGCCTCTATCTTGATGCTGCTTGCATGTTTACAACAAATGGTTTCCAGCCATATGTAACAGATGGCAAGCCTTTCGCAGCAAACAACATCGTTGCTGTTGATCTCGGTTTGACTTTCAACCTTGGCAAGACTGGTTGGTCTAAAGCTGTTTCTCTCGAAGATTATGAGGCTCTTTCTGCTGAGGCATGCTCTAAGCTCGCAGCACTCCGTTCACAGCTTAAAGCTGAGCAGGATGAGAACGCACGCCTCCGTGACCTCCTCGCTAAGCAGCCAAAGGCTACTGCTAAGCCAGTTGCAGAGAAGATCATCACAAGCAGTGCAGCTTCTGTATTCTTCGATATCAACTCTTCTAAGCTCAACTCTAAGAAGGATCTCATCAACATCGAGTCTATCGCAACTGCTGCAAAGAACTCTGGTGCAAAGGTTGTTGTAACAGGTTCTGCTGACAGCAAGACAGGTTCTTCTGCTTACAACCAGAAGCTTTCTGAGGCTCGTGCTCAGGCTGTTGCTGACGAACTCGTTAATCTCGGTGTAGAGCGTTCTAAGATCGAAGTTAAGGGTGTAGGTGGCGTGAATGACGTTGCTCCATACAACCTCAACCGTCGTGCAGTTATCGAACTCAAGTAATTGATAGATAAAATGAAAATTAAGGCTGCCTTATTAAAAGGTGGCCTTTTTTTGTGTCTTTGTATGAGAGAGAATTTCTTTGGAATCCTATCTAAGGAAATGGTTTCTTGAAAAAATCCCCAGTTTCTCTTCTGTTTCTTCTTACTAATTCTGGCTGCTTGTAAGCGTTTGGTATTTATTTTGTTCTGGTGAATCTGTAATTTTGTATAACCGATGTGCCTACATCGATAACACTGTGTGGAGTATGCCGATATTTCGATGTGGGGTACATCGATTGTGTTTTTGTTTATGATTTTTGATTCATAAAAAATATCGGGTACCAATAATATATTTAAGTAAGAAAATATACTTTGCGCTCTTTGGACTCTTGTGTATTTTTTTTTGTATGGCGCCATAATGGCTGAAAAATCATGCTGACGATAGTGTGTATGGCACTTTGTTGTGTATTTTTTTAAGAAATGGAGGTTGTTTTAAAAAAAAGAGTTTATTTTTTTTTGTTAGTTCGGGAAAAAGTTGTACCTTTGCAGTGCTTTTGAAAAAAGAGCCTCGGGGATTGAAGCGACGGGATGTAGTACAGTTGGTAGTATACTTGGTTTGGGACCAAGGGGTCGCACGTTCGAGTCGTGTCATCCCGACCAGCGAAGAGGTTTTTTTGAAAAGGTAACGGGATGTAGTACAGTTGGTAGTATACTTGGTTTGGGACCAAGGGGTCGCACGTTCGAGTCGTGTCATCCCGACTAACAAAGGGCGTTTAGCTCAGCTGGTTCAGAGCATCTGCCTTACAAGCAGAGGGTCGGCGGTTCGAATCCGTCAACGCCCACGAAGGAAGACTTATGGTCTTCCTTTTTTTATTCTTTACTTAATCCTTTCAGACGCAGTTCTATTTACTTTGCCCCCTTTCTATATTCTTTTCTTTGTTGAAGTGTTTTGGGCTAAATTTAATTGTCCAGAATCCATTGTTTTTTGTACTTTGTATCTCGGTATTGAAATTGATGAGAAAAAAAACAAAAACATTCAATGTTCCACGTGTTTTGTGATGATTGTTCCACATAAAATGCTTATCTTTGCAAATGATTTTGTAAAGATGAGTATTTTTGTTGCAGGTATGAACCTTGTGTTTCTTCTATGGGTTTCGTTGCGAGAAAGATGCCGTCTTTAGAGTAAAGAATTGAATGATTTTTTCAAACCATTGTTGAAAAGAAGTTACTTTTCTAAGTTTGAAGTTTCTTTTTTAATGCACGATAATAGGATTTGATATGGGAAAAATTATAGCATTGGCGAATCAGAAAGGTGGTGTGGGAAAGACAACCACTGCAATTAATCTTGCGGCGAGTTTAGCGGCCCTTGATATGAAGGTGCTTGTTGTTGATGCAGATCCGCAGGCAAATGCGTCTTCTGGTTTAGGTGTTGACATTCAGCAGGTTGATACTTCTATTTATGATTGCATTGTCAATTCAACAGACCCCCATGAGGCAGTTTATACTACAGATATAGATGGGTTGGATGTTATACCGAGCCATATAGATTTGGTAGGTGCTGAAATTGAAATGTTGAATGTGAATAAGCGGGAGTTGGTGCTCAAGCGTATTCTGGATCCTCTGAGGGATGAGTATGACTATATCCTTATCGACTGTTCTCCTTCATTGGGAATCATCACTGTAAATTCTCTTACAGCAGCAGATTCAGTTATTATTCCTGTTCAATGTGAATATTTTGCACTTGAAGGGATTAGCAAGTTGTTAAATACGATAAAAATCATTAAGTCAAAACTCAATTCACGATTGGAGATTGAGGGATTTCTGTTGACGATGTTTGACTCTCGTCTTCGTTTGGCAAACCAAATCTATGAAGAAGTCAAGCGGCATTTTCAGGAATTGGTATTCAAAACCGTCATTCAGCGAAATGTCAAGTTATCAGAGGCTCCTAGTCATGGTATTCCTTGCATTCTCTATGATGCAACTTCCAATGGTGCGAAAAACTATATAGCTTTAGCCAAAGAGGTGGTATCTCGTGAGACAAAGAAATAGGGAAGTCGGATATTTTAATGAATATACATATATTAATATAATATGGCAGTAAGAAAAAAATTTGGTTCGGCCTTAGGGCGTGGTCTTGATGCCCTCATCTCTACAGAAGATGTCCGTACAGAAGGCTCGTCCACCATCAACGAGATAGATATTGCGCTGATAGAACGCAATCCTAACCAGCCGCGACATGAGTTTGATGAAACGGCACTTCAGGAATTGGCAGATTCGATTGCTGAGATTGGCATCATCCAGCCAATCACCCTGCGTGAATTGGAGAATGGGCGCTATCAGATTATTGCGGGTGAACGTCGTTGGCGTGCTTCTCAGCGTGCGGGACTTAAAACTCTCCCAGCATATATTCGTACTGCCAGTGATGAGAATGTCATGGAGATGGCGTTGATAGAAAACATTCAGCGCCAGGATCTGAACTCTATTGAAATCGCCTTGGCATACCAGCATCTGATTGATGAATACAATCTTACGCAAGAGAAACTGAGTGAACGTGTTGGCAAGAAAAGAGCGACTGTCGCCAATTATCTTCGTCTGCTTAAATTGCCAGCGCCAGTACAGGTTGCCATACAGAATCACCACATAGACACTGGCCATGCACGTGCTTTGCTTGCACTTGACGACCCTAAGGATCAGGTCAAGCTTTTCAATGAAATCCAAGATAAAGGATATTCCGTTCGCCAGGTTGAAGAAATCATTAAAAGCATTAATGAAGGTTCAGAAGAGGGTGTTCCTTCCGTAAAAACTCGTTCCAATTCTGCTTGTTTGACAGAAGAGATGGATACATTGCGTACTCAGCTTTCTAGTAAGTTAGGCCGAAATGTTAAACTGACCTGTTCGTCTAAAGGTTGCGGAAAGGTAACCTTTTCTTTCAAAGATGCAGACGATCTTCGTGCCATCCTTTCTTCATTGTAATCCTATATTCAATTAGATGCAAAGCTGTTGTGTAATCCGTATTTGGAACATTCTCCTATTGATGATGTTGACCTTTGTTCCAGTTCATGCACTGGGAATGAAGAATTGTGTCATATTGTTTGAAGGAGAAAGTCTGCCAGATACGGTACAGATGTCTGCAGAACATGATACGCTGTTCATTGAGGTTCAGGATATTGATGCTCCATCTGTTAGGGTGTTGGATATTAGTAATCCATCTAATGATAGTATGGCAATAGCAGATTCTGTCAGTGTTCATCCCGAACACGAAAAGGTTGTTGAAGCTATTTTGCAGAATATTGATACGACGGCTATGCGTTTTTCTATCACCGCAGATTCTTTGTTGCAGCTTGCTGCGCCTCAAGAAAAAGGACACTTTATTCCTAATCCAAAGAAAGCCATGTGGTTAGCGATGATTATCCCAGGAGGAGGTCAGATTTACAATCGGAAATACTGGAAACTACCTCTTGTTTACGGCGGTTTTATCGGTTGTGTGTATGTCATGACGTGGAACAATACTATGTATCGTGATTATTCGCAAGCCTACATTGACATTATGGACAGCGACGAAAACACCAAGAGCTATGAAAATTTCCTTCCAGACCATTACGACGTCACAGCCAATATGGATAGGCTCAAGGACCTTTTCAAACGCAAGAAAAACTACTATCGCAGATACCGTGACCTTAGTATGTTCTGTATGATAGGCGTATATGCCCTTTCCATCATTGATGCCTATGTCGATGCCGAGATGTCAAGCTTTGATATTAGCGACGACCTCTCTCTTAAAGTGAATCCAACTATCATTAATGAAAAACATTCAGTCATAAAAGCTCAAGGCATGAGTGCCCAGTCTTATGGATTGCAGTGTAGCCTGAGTTTCTGACACAAAACCCAAATATTTTATGATAAAAAGAAGACATATATTGACTTGCTTGTCGCTGTTCGTAGCCTCTTTTTCTTATGCGCAGAACGTGCAGACTTCAACCGACGATATCCCACAAGATGCAGTTGATATGCCAGAAGGTATGCTTATTAGTGAAGAACAGTTGATGAAAGACTACACTAATGCAACGAATCTCATTCCTGGAAAAGGAGAGGGACGCATATTGTCCTACGACGACTCCGTGCTTGTCAGCCGCCTTTCTCGCATTCCGACAACCATAGAGATGCCGCTCAATAATGTTACTCGAGAGTTCATTGGCACTTATAGCAACAAGATGGCCAATGCCGTTGCTGTGATGTTAGGCTCTTCCAATTTCTATACTCCTATCTTTGAAGAAGCTCTTGAGCGTTATGGGCTTCCGCTGGAACTCAAATACCTTCCAGTCATCGAGTCTGCCCTGCGTCCCACAGCCACTTCCAAGGCTGGTGCAGCAGGACTTTGGCAGTTCATGATTACCACAGGTAAGCGTTATGGTTTGGAGGTGAATACTCTTGTGGATGAACGTAGAGATCCCGTCAAGTCAAGTGATGCAGCAGCACGCTATCTTCGTGATCTTTATGAAATGTTTGGTGACTGGAGCCTGGCCATCGCAGCCTACAATTGCGGAGAAGGCAACATTCAGAAAGCCATCTTGCGTTCTGGCGAGAAAGATTCAGTTGATTTCTGGACCGTTTACGAAAGGCTTCCTCGTGAGACTCGTGGTTACGTCCCAGCTTTCATTGCTGCAACTTACATCATGAACTATTACTGCGAACATGGCATAGTGCCACATGAGGCAACCCTTCCGGAAGCAACGGATACAGTTGTTGTAAAGAAGGAACTCGGCTTCTCTCAGATTGCTTCTATGTGCAACGTAACCCTTGACGGACTTCGCGCTATCAATCCCCAGTATCGTCGTGATATAGTTCCCATCAACCATGTGCTTCGTCTGCCAGCCGTAGCAATGGAAGCCTTCATACAGAAAGAAGACAGCATATATTCCAGCTCTTCCAGTGATATGCTTACATCCAATGTGCGTCGCGCTGTCACAAAAGATGTAGGTTCTACCGCGACCTCAAGCAAAAGCAGTTCTTCTGCACGCTATGTGACCGTGCGTAATGGTGATACCCTTTCTGGTATTGCCAAGCGAAATGGGACAACCGTTGCTAAAATCAAACGGCTGAATGGTTTGAAGAGTGATTCTATACGCCCCAAGCAGCGGTTGCAAGTACGATAGATACGCATAAAAAGAGTCAAGAAGTTTATAATTCCTCCCTCAAAAACAGGTGCTTATGAATACGACACAGGTTAATGCTGAACTTGAAGAGAAGATGGTGAACGATGAGTTTCAGAGCTTAGTGGATGCCTATCTTGCCACCAAGCACAGAAAGAAAGTGGATATCATCACCAAGGCTTTTAACTTTGCGAAGCATGCCCACAAGGGCGTGCGCCGTCTGTCTGGTGAGCCCTACATCATGCACCCTCTCGCTGTGGCAAAGATTGTTTGCTGCGAGATTGGACTTGGCTCTACCTCCATCTGTTCGGCTCTTCTCCACGACGTGGTGGAAGACACTGAATATACAGTAGAGGACATTGAAAATATGTTCGGTCCTAAAATCGCCCAGATTGTTGACGGATTGACAAAAATATCGGGGGGAATCTTTGGTGACCACGCATCGGCACAGGCCGAAAATTTCAAGAAGCTTTTGCTCACCATGAGTGATGACATCCGTGTCATTCTCATCAAGATAGCTGACCGTCTGCACAATATGCGTACTCTTGGTAGTCAGGCTGTCAATAAGCAGTATAAGATTGCGGGTGAAACCCTCTATCTTTATGCACCGCTTGCCAACAGATTGGGACTCAATACCATCAAAACAGAACTCGAAGACTTGAGTTTCAAGTTTGAGCATCCAGAAGAGTATCAGGCCATTTCGCAGAAACTGGAAGCAACTAAAGACGAACGCGACACTGTGTTTGACAAGTTTGTTGCTCCCATCCGTGCCGAACTCGACAGTTTGGGCATTTACTACGAAATCAAGCAGCGTGTCAAATCGCCTTATTCCATCTGGCACAAAATGCAGACCAAGCACATTCCCTTCGAGGAAATTTATGATATATTGGCTGTACGCGTCATTTTCGAGCCTGAAGAAATAGATACAGAACTGAACGATTGCTTCAACATCTATGTAAAACTTAGCAAGATATACACTTCCCATCCCGACCGCACACGCGATTGGGTTAGCCATCCTAAAGCCAACGGCTATCAGGCGCTCCATGTCACCCTCATGTCCAAGCAGGGCGAGTGGATAGAGGTGCAGATACGTTCACGACGCATGGACGACATTGCCGAGAAAGGCTTTGCCGCCCACTGGAAATACAAAGACGGAGAAAAGACGGAGAACGCTTCTGAGATAGAACTTGACAAGTGGCTTGCCACCATCAAGGAGATACTCGATGATCCTCAGCCCGATGCGATGGACTTTCTCGATACCATCAAACTGAACCTTTTTGCGTCCGAAATATTTGTCTTTACTCCCAAGGGAGAACTGCGCACGATGCCAGCAGGAAGTACTACCCTCGACTTCGCTTTCAGTATCCACACCTTTGTGGGCAGCCACTGTATCGGTGCTAAGGTCAATCACAAGCTTGTACCAATCAACCATAAGCTTAACAGTGGCGACCAGGTCGAAATCCTCACCTCCAAGTCTGTCCGTCCTACACGTGAATGGCTCAATATTGCAACAACGGCAAAGGCGACTACTAAGATACTTTCCATCCTTCGTAAAGAAGAGCGTGAAGCACGCAAGACAGGCGAAGCACTTCTTGAAGAGTTTTTTCAGAAAAATGATATTGTCAAAGACACTCTTGCCATAGACAAACTTTGTGGCATTCACAATATGGCGAAGGCTGATTTACTGTATGTAGCCATAGCAGAGGGAAAAGTGGTTTTGGGACGTGGAGATATCGATGCCCTCAAAGAAAAAACTGAAGTTAACGGATGGAAAAAGCTTTTCTCTTTTGGCAAGAAAACAAAGAAACAAGATAAGAAGAAGGGTAAAGAAACTGTTGGTCCGGACTTTGACAAGAAGAAACTTCTTTCTCTCACAGAAGAGAGCGTCCAGAATAAGTACATCCTGTGCGACTACTGTAAGCCTATTCCAGGGGACACTGTTATGGGCTACATTGACGATGACCGCCATATTGTTATCCACAAGCTTCAGTGCCCTACTGCTGAACGTCTCAAGGCCAACCGCGGCAATCGAGTGCTGGGGGCCAAGTGGGAGATGAATCGCACTATGCTGTTCCCCGTTACTATCTATGTCAAAGGATTCGACAAACTCGGTTTGCTTCACAAGATGACGCAGGTCATCTCGCACCTCTTTGGCATCAATATCCGAAAACTTGAAGTAGAGTGCGACGATGGTATCTTCGAATGCACCATTCAGATGTTTGTTCACGACACAAAAGAGGTCGATGAAATCATCAACAGCCTTCGTGAAATCCCCGATGTAAAAGAGGCTACGCGTATTTAATTGGTAAGTTTTTGAGTTAATAATTAGCAAAAATATGGTTGTGCTAATTAGCTGCTAGAACTTGCCGATATGTCTCCTAATATCCCAATAGAAGCGTTCTGTGCAGAGATGCAATCCAGAACGCTTCTATGATTTTTGTGTGCACACGGTGTGTGTAATATAAAAAACACCGTGTTTGAAATATTACACACACCGTGTTTAAAATATTATGTAGGCGGTATGTATAAATAGTGTGAATTGATGTGTCAAATATTGTTTCATCGAACAGCTCTTAAAATTCTTATCGGTTTTTATTTGCTTAACCTTTGTCGTTTTCGCAGAAATTTCTAACTTTGTAACATTCATTAGAGATATTTTAAGGCGCATCAATCGTTTTTAAGCTTCTTTAACTAAATTTCTGTTTAAAAAGCATGGGGTATACGTTAGATGAGGTAGAAAAGCTTTGAAAGCAGAATTTATGACCTAAATAAACGAAAAATGAAAAAAAATGTCTTTTGCTTGATGGCATTATGCCTCAGCGCGCTGGCCATACAGGCGCAGCAGCAAGTGTTTACCATTGAAGGTTATGTAGATGAAGAGCTTATTGACTCGTGCTACAATATCTACTTGGGTGACGAATATTTCCATATTCAGGGTGAGAAGCCTGTTGCCACGGTGCCTGTGGTGAACAAGCGATTTACTTATTCCATCTCGCTCGAAAAGATGACTTGCGGACGCATTCGTGGCATTTTTCCAGGTAACGAACTGTGTTCGGCATGGGTTGACATCTTTTTTGTGCCAGGTGAGACTGTAAAGCTGAATGTGCATAACGGATATTATGACTTGGATAAGCCTTATAGTTACCAGAAAAAAATAGAACGTGCGGTCAATGCTGTCAGAAACGAGACTAATTGGATTTCGCCATATATGCCAAAGCTGAAAGGAAAAGCTTGGAAAGCCGTAGAAACGGATGATCTGTTTAGTACCGTTTATGTGAAAGAAGTCTATTTCGGGAAAGAAGAGACCGTGTTGCGCCTTTTGTCTGATTATTATTATTCTCCCATAGAAATTACGGAGAAGTCATACATTCTAGATGATAGAGGAAATAAATACCAGTTGAAACGTGCGATGTTTGGAGATCTCGAGGGTAATAATAGGCAGGATGTGCGTATTTTTGGCGCTTATTATGCTTTTGAACCAGTGCCCAAAGGGGCAAAAATACTGACCTTTGTCTGTCCTGGCTATGAAAGGATGAACATTCGTGAGGCGAAAATGAAAAAGAAGAAACCGAATTTCGAATTGAACATCCACGTGTCGGAAGGTATTGGCGATTCTGGCTATCTGATTG
>JAEIGA010001845.1_pt1 | contig 33672 bp, 31 predicted proteins | sample 9270691 | NCBI WGS metagenome assembly JAEIGA01 (sample SAMN17057246, study PRJNA624740) | gut metagenome | biome: biome; isolation source: fecal sample | host: Bos grunniens | place: China: Xizang | collected 2019 | reverse complement strand
CTCAGCATCCTCAGGATTTACGAAATCGAGGGAAGCGTAGTTCTTGAGGGCGTTGTACCACTCTACGACCTTCTTCATGTGTGACACATAGAAACGGTCACGGTCGTAATCAGGAAGCGCCTTCTCGAAGAGAGCCTTGAGTTCCTCAGCAGATGACTTTGCTGACGGAGCGTCGTTGTCTCCGAGAACCTCCTTCATGTTAAGGAATACCTGCTGGAGCTTAACCTCCTCATCATCTGTGTAGATCGAGATATCTGCAAGTGATGTGATCTTGCTTGTTGCAGTCACAGCACTTCTCTTCTTGTCAGCAAGTGCCTCTACAACAGCTCCTGTTCTTGTAGATGAGATATAAAGAAAAAGTCCGCTCTGACCTGAAACAGCCAGAATCCTTGTAAGATCAGTCTTCATTTCAATATGTGTTAAATGTTAATGTTTTCAATTTCCTTCAGAACCTTCAGAACCTTCTCCTCCAGTTCCTGCCTGGTGCCGTCATTAAGCACCCTATAATCTATCCTCGGGTCCTCCTGTCCCTCGGACAGCTCATTCATAAGCGTCTGACACTTCATCCTCGCCATGATGGCATCCCTTGATGCTTCATCCCTGGCGCATGCCCTTTCAAGGCGCACCTCAAAAGGTGCATCGACCAGAAGGACTGTGTCTGCAAAGCCGTCAAACTGCCTCTTTTCCAGGAATGTAGCAGACTCGAAAACCACAATCTGATTCTCACCGGCCTCCTGCATCACCCTGTGGAAGTCCCTGATCATCTCAGGGTAAAGAAGCGCTTCCACCTTCTCCATCGCACCCTTGTCGGTGAATATCACCGCTGCAAGAGCCGAAGGAATGAATGTCCCGTCTTCCGAACGAAGGACACATCCCAATGCTTCCTCCATCGCGTCCAGCATTCCCGGACATTCCGTATATAAAGCCTTTGCACGCGCATCGGCATTATATTGCAGTTCAAGTCCATGTCGCGCCAATATTCTGCAGACCTCAGACTTTCCGCTGCCTATGCCACCTGTCACAGCAAGCACCCTCATCACCTGTTCTCCTCCACACACATTGCCGAGAGTGGCTCCACCTCATAAGAAATAATGCCCTTAGGCAGATTCTTCACCTTTATCATGCAGGATCCCCCTATCGACGACTTGAAGTCCTCATAGTCGACATAAAGGGTCTGCTTGTTGGAGAGATCATCCATAAGCGGGAATTCGCACTTCATGGTAAGTTTCGCTGTCGACGGGAATATGATCAAGGTCTTGTCGGCAGGTACATTGACTGCCTCCACCTTATATTCATCCGTAAACTCGACATAACGGGTCACATCCATGTTGTAGTAAACCTCCCTGGTCTGGATGCTGACTCCTCTGACCGGCTCAAGAGAGACCATTCCGCCTATGTTCTCCGACACATCCACATGTCTGATCGGAGCGGTGTACACCTTCTTTACGCTTTCAAGCAGATAGGGATCTCCTTCCACCACCACCGAGTCCGGCATCACGGTCAGCGGACCACGCGCCATGTACTGTCCCTTGTATGAAAGAAGAAGTACCGGCTCCACAGGCACCTTCTTGTGATTCACAGACGGGAATCGGAAAAACAGCGTGTCGGAAATATAATGCTCCACCGTGATGTCTTCTCCGAAGATCAGGTGGGAGTACTCTACAAGCCTGTCACCTGCCACAAAGAAACGCTCGGCATCATATTTCTGCATCACAGACGGGTTGAACTCGACCTTGACAGGTCTTCTCGCCTTAATGTATGACTCTATGATGTTGTATCCTGTCGCCCTGCCCCTGACAACCGCCTCTGCTGTGGATGAGGACACATTTTCGTGTCCGTCAAGAGCGCAGACAGCGATCACTTTCGCAGTCAGGTTGGCATTGTACTTCAATGAAAGATTATGGATCATCCACACACTGAAAGCCAATAGGAGAGACAGGGTCAGTATGACCCAATCTCTCCCGCTGATATTCAATGCCTTCAGCAATCTGTGGAACAGATCCTTCATCTTACTGCTGTGAAGGATCAGTGAAGTCCTTTACAAGAGCCTGCTTGCTCACGCGGATCTTGACGTTGTTGTCAACCTCGATGAGAACAGAGTTCTCCTTGATCTCGCATACTGTTCCGTAGATACCGCCGATTGTAACGACCTTGTCACCCTTCTTGAGTGAGTTACGGAAGTTCTCGAGCTCCTTCTGCTGCTTTCTCTGCGGACGGATCATGAAGAACCACATCACTACGAAGATGAGGAGAAGCATGATCCACATTGACCAACCGCCGCTCTGAGCTGGCTGAGCAGCCTGCATAAGTGTAAATGTATTCATTTGTCTATTGTTTTATGTTACTGTAATCCTTTTCCTGTCTTTGCGATCGCTCCCTCCTCTGTGAGTCTCACGATAAGCCTGTCGAGAAGACCGTTCACGAAAGAGCGGCTCTTTGGAGTGCCGTAGAACTTGGCGATCTCCACATACTCGTTGAGAGTTACCTTTACCGGGATCTCAGGGAATGAGACTGCCTCTGCAAGACCCATGGCGATGAGCACCACGTCTGTCGAGAAGAGACGCTCCTTCTCCCAGCCTGTCACCGACTCTGCAACCATAGCCGCATACTTCTCATATCCTGCGAAAGATGACTGGAGAAGCTTGTGGACGAATCTCTTGTCGCTCTCCACATCCGCACCCTCGAGCATGTCGCTCTGGTAAAGAGGAAGAAGGCTCCAGTTCTTGCCTGCCACGAAATCCTTGAACGAACGGCAGCACCATGTCAGCGCGTATGGAAGGTCGTCGTTCCAGTAGAGGGACTTCTCCTCGAGGATCATCTCGAGTTCCTCAAGGTCAACGAACTCCTCCTCGAAGATCCTTGTGAAGAGTTTGCAGTCCTCGGCAAGAGATCTCTCCTCTGAGGCCATATACTTCTGGAAGTACTCCTTTGATGCCACCGATGTCATCACCTTCTTGAGGATGAGGTCATACTGAGCCCATGAGAACTTCTTCTTTGCAAGGAGCTTGTTAAGGTCGATGTCCTCTGCGATAAGCCTTGCGAGCTCGTTCTCAGCGAACTTCATGTTCGGATTGAGATCCTCCTCTGTCGGTCTGAGCTTGGTCTTTGCCGCCTCGATCCTGTCCCTGGCGATCTGAGTCAAAGGCGGAACCACTGAGAGCATGTATAGATAAAGGTCCCTTGTCGCTTCACATGACTGATCGAGCTGGCTTTCTGCCTGAGCGAGGGACGAATTTCCTGCTAAAATGTTTGCATACAGCACCTTGAATGCCTTGATACGCAATATTCTTCTGTTGAGCATACAAATAATCAAATTTTAAATGCAAATATACACCGATTTTCAGAAAAATCCTTAACTTTGTAGAGATTTACTAAAAAAGATAAGATATGTATAGTGAGGATTACGAAGGAGCTCATGCTCAGGAGCGCTCGGGCGAGGATGTATACTCTAAGCCAGTAAGAGCAGGAAAGCGTACATACTTCTTTGACGTCAAGGCGACAAAGGGTAAGGATTATTACCTGACGATCACAGAAAGCAAGCGCAGGATGGATTCAAACGGTCATTTCGCTTATGACAAGCACAAGATTTTCCTTTACAAGGAGGATTTCGAAAAGTTTGCTGAAGGACTTGAGGAAGTGATCGCCTACATAAAGACACAGTGTCTCAAGGACGGCGGCTCAAACGAGAAGTTCACTGACGTCAACTTTGAGGAATTATAATATAATGGACGGCTCGACACCGTCCATATTTTTTATACACCGATGAAAAACTACGGATTCATTCGCACGGCTGCGGCCGTGCCTTCAATCAGGCTCGCAGACCCTGCATATAACGCAGAAGAGATATGCAGACTCATTGACAAGGCCATCGAGGAAGAGGTTTCGCTGATCGTATTCCCTGAATTGACCCTCACCGGAAGCACGTGCGGCGACCTGTTCACCAACAGCGCACTGCTGAGGGGTGCAGAGGAAGGTCTGGACAGGATCATGGGCCACATGCAGAAGAGGTACATGGAGGAAGACAAGGGCATCACGGCCATCATCGGACTTCCTAAATGTTCTGAAGGCAAGCTATATAACTGTGCTGCTGTCCTCGGCAACGGATACCTTGAAGGATTCATCCCTAAACTCAATGTCGCAGCACCGTTTACATCAGGAAAAGACTTCCCGAGAACGGTTTTCGAATTGAATGGAACAAGCTTTGGCGTTGAGATCGGCGACGACGTCCGCAGCCCGCTCCCGCCGTCGGCCAACCTCGCTCTCGCAGGAGCTACCATCATAGCAAATCCTGCTGCGACTGGTGAGGTATTGTACACAGACCTATACCGCAAGGACCTACTGCGTCAGCATTCTGCAAGGACTCACACAGCATACATCCACGCATCTGCAGGCCTTGGAGAGTCATCCACTGACCACGTATTCTCAGGCGCTGCAGCGATCTGGGAGAACGGAGAATGCATCGCTGAAAACGAGAGATACCAGACCGAATCAAGCATGACCATCGCCGACGTCGACTTTGAAAGACTCAGCGCCATGCGTATGAAGGATGCGGCATTCAGAAACTGCACATCAGACAAGGCCAGCGACCTTGCCATCATCGATGTCAAGGAAGACGCAACAGATTTCGAAAGGAAACTATATAGACCTATTGAGCAGCATCCGTTCGCCCCTGCGAAGGACCTCGACTACAGATGCCGCGAGATTTTGGACATCCAGACTGCAGGCCTGGCAAGAAGGCTCAGCCACATCGGCTGCCAGACAGCCGTGATCGGCATCTCAGGCGGTCTGGACAGCACATTGGCTCTGCTGGTGGCCGTAATGGCATTCGACAGACTCGGATGGTCAAGAGACAGGATCATCGGCGTGACAATGCCAGGTTACGGAACCACTGTCAGGACAAAGAGCAACGCGACTGAACTCATGGATGCCCTCGGCATCACATCGAGGGAAATCTCGATCGTAGCGGCATGTGACCAGCATTTCCTTGACCTCGGACACGACAAGAGCAAGCATGACGTCACATTCGAGAACTCACAGGCACGAGAGAGGACACAGATCATCATGGACATCGCCAACCAGACAAACGGTCTTGTGATCGGTACCGGCGACCTCTCCGAGCTCGCACTCGGATGGGCGACATATAACGGTGACCACATGTCCATGTATGGAGTCAATGCCGGCGTTCCTAAGACACTCGTACGCAGCCTCGTGAAATGGGCGACTGAGAACAGGTTCGAGTCCGTTAAGGACATCCTCCTGGATATCGTAGACACACCGATCAGCCCTGAACTTCTCCCGGCAAACGACAAGGGAGAGATACAGCAGGTCACTGAGGGCCTCGTGGGACCATATGAACTCCACGACTTCTTCATCTACAACTTCATGAGGAACGGATACTCGCCTGAGAAGATCCTCTTCCTGGCTAAGAAGGCATTCGAAGGAACATACGACGAAGAGACCATCGTCAAGTGGCTGAAGACATTCGTAAGACGCTTCTTCAACCAGCAGTTCAAGCGTTCATGCCTGCCTGACGGTCCGGCGATCGGCTCGGTGAGCCTCTCCCCTCGCGGAGCATGGAGCATGCCTTCCGACGCCTGGAGCACATTTTTTTCAAAATTAGACTAACGAAACAAGAAAATAAGGGTATCACATAATAGCGATATCCTTATTTTTTTGACTATGATACTTGGACGTTCATCCTTCACCTTCCATCCGGACAATTTTGAAGACGACCTCTTCTTCAGGATAAGACGAGAGCAGCGCGAACAATCCATCAACGCATTCAGGACCCTGTCAGAAGAACATCTCCGCAAAGGTAATGGGGAAATCACGCTAGCCCAGGTGCGGGACATACTGGACAGCGCCGATGGCATGACTACGAAATACTTCATCAACGACTTCCTCGAAAGCCTGACAGTCACCTCCGGCATCTTTGAGATCGAAATGACGATCGCGCAGTTTCCCAAAGACAAAAGGAAGGAGGAGGTGAACATCACGATAAGCCAATACCTGCTGACACACAGTCTCTCAGTCTACAACACCCCGGAAAGCATCGCTGAGTTCCTTAAAGCCCTTATCGGCTGGCTCCCGGAATATGCATCAATCGAAGAGAGGCTGGAAAATTCAGAGAAGCAGAAGCGACTGGCCTGCACGATAGCCATGGATGTCCTTGAGAGGAACGTAAAGCCTATATTGGACGATAAAGGCTACCAGGATTACCACATCAGGAGCCACGGCACCCATGCCAACATCGGGCTCAGATTCGGATGCGGCACGGATATCACCATCAAGGTGGACCTGATGGATGATTTCCTGAGCAGCACCCTCACAATCGTGAACTCTCTGCCTGCCGTTGCCATGGTTTAATATGAAAATTATACTTAAATTTGATAACTGTAAATAACACTGAACGATTATGACCGGAAATACTGCAATGCCCCTGTGGCTCGACATCAAGAAAGAATATATTGACGAGAACTTTGACAATGTGATCAGTTATCTGCACAAAAGAGTGAAGAACACCGAACTCCAGGACAGTTTTTACAAGACCACATTAAGCCTGCTTGAGGCGCGAATAAAGTCTCTCATTGAAACCATTACTTCTTCCCCACTCCAGGAGGACATGTGCAAGGACGAGGAACTCGAGATAGTATGCAGGATGTGCGGACTTTATCTTCTTGTATTCGGAGAGGACTCGCAGACCCGCAGGAACGCATTCTCGCTCATGCTCCAGAGCCTTCTTCTGCTCTCGCATAAGAACGAGCTGAAGCTTGCGGAGCTCGCCGTGGCCAATCTCCTCGGACGCGTCGGAGCAAAACTTCCGTTCGGATGGGAAGACATCGAGGAACTGAATCCTGAAATCCTTGCGCACAAGATCGTCAATTCTGTGGAAGTTGCAGACGGACTGGAAGATGAATACAGATTCGAAGACAAGGGATCGATCATCTTAAAGAACGGCGAACTTACACTGTCCGCATTACTCGCAGAAGACCCGTCAAGACCGGCTCTCGCTTCAGCTATCGACGTCATGGGCAGCCATCTGCAGATCCTTTCAGACAAAGACGGCAAGATCAAGAAGTCCGACACAGACAGCCTTCCTGCCATGGCGGAATTCACAGAGCACTTCGTAGGCAGCCTCAAGGAAACCGCTCCGAAGGGCCCGGCTTACCTCAAGCAATATGAAAACGGCGACTGCGCAGAAGTCGTGATCACAAGAAAGGAGTCAGCCAGCAAGATATGGGCAAGGACTGTGGACAAGGACCACGAGGTCCTCGAAGGCAGGCTGGACGCGACCTCGCTGAAGAACGTCAATTTCTACATCAATGACTTCCATGCAAACCTGAATGAAGGTGACCATATCTATGTCACCGTCTCAGATGTGACGAAAGCCACATTCGACCTCGACTACGAGTTCAAGTCATACATCACTTCATATCGCACCGAGATCGGCCATTGCCTTTGTGCATACATAAACAAGATCCTGCCGGACAGAGGCAATAGGGTCAAGGCATACATGTGGACAGAGGAAGGATTTGCTGCACAGGCGTATGTGGACCCTAAAAAGGACAAATACAGAGAAGGTAACTATGTCATGATCAAGGTGACCGAATTCGGCGAGAACGATTACTTTGGCGTGGTAATGAGCGAAATACAGGATTACAGCGAAGACTATTTCGATGTAAACGCAGCCAAGGCAAACTGTATCGAATCATACTGCCTGGCACCGGAAGAGGAAGAGAAGGTCAATGTGCTCGAGATCGAGACCCTCCGCCTTATGAGCCGCATCATGCTTGGCTACCAGAAGAAACTCCCCCGCCCTTCAGACAGATACCGTCTGCTCTGCTTCATGAGGGTCATTGCAGAGATGACCAGGAACGAGACAGATGCAAAATACATAAACTTCGTATCTGACTACATGGAAGCGCTCGTGCACTTCGCCAAGGGAGAGTACGGGAAACTCCACCCGCTTGAGTTCGGATGCGAAGAGGAGCCTCATTCAGTTGCCAGAAGAAAGCGCGTGGTGGAGATCCTCCAGGCATACGGAGACGACGACCAGAATGAGAAACTCTCGGAGATCATCGACGAAGACGACGACGAACTCATCCACAAGATAGCCATCCTCGTGCTCTCATGTAACCGCATCGACCACGTCATCAGCAAGTCAATGCAGAACGTCATCAAGCGTGAGATCATCAAGTGTCTGGCCATCGAGGCGGAAGGTGACACCAACCTCGAGGATGAGAACGGAACATATCTCGGTATCGAAAATGACCGTCAGGAGTTCAAGACATCGTTCTTCCACGCACCTAAGGATGCGAGGGAGCAGGTCCAGAAGCGCACCATCCTTCGCGGAGTCTGCGCATTCCTGAACACACGCGTCGGCGGTACGCTCTATCTTGGCGTCGATGACCTCGGATACATCAAAGGCATCGAAGATGACATCAAGTATATGGAAAGGTACACGAGCGGTTGCTATAAAGGCATGGACGGATATGTCCGCTACATCACAGACGAGGCGAAGAAGGTCTTCGACCTCAGCGTCATGACCAATGTCAGGATCACCCCTATGTACGACAACCAGGTGGTTGCCATCACCGTGACTCCATACGAATATGCAATCGTCAAGGTGGACGACGAGGCCTTCATCAGGATCAACAGCGAGACCATCCGCATGCCGGAGCCGATGCAGCAGCAGATCATGGCGCAGAAGATCCTCTCCAAGAAGGAGGACGCCGCCAATGTCGGCACGCTCATGGGAGCTGTTGAAGGTAAGAGAAAGGTCATTCTCCACGGCTACAGTTCGTCGCACAGCGGCGAGATCAGGGACAGGATCGTGGAGCCGTTCGCCTTCGGACACAACCACAAGACCGTATGGTGCTATGACCTCGAGAAGAAGACCAACAAGGTCTTCAAGGTGGACAGGATCAGCAACGTGGAGATCCTTCAGGAGAATTGGGAGTACGAGACCCACCACCGCAAAGGCAACATGGACATCTTCCGAATGACCGGAGAGACGCCTATCCCTGTGAAGCTGGAACTCACTCTCCTTGCAAGAAACATCCTCATCGAGGAATATCCTGAGGCTGAGCGCCATCTTATCCCTACCAACAACGACGACCGCTGGCTTCTTGAGACTGATGTATACAGCCTCACCGGCATCGGACGCTTCTACATCGGCCTTGCCGGAGAAATAAGCATCATCTCCGCCCCAGGACTACTGAAATACGCACAGGACTACTGCAGAGACCACCTATCATAAGAATGAACAACCTTATAAGCGATTACACAATCAGATCTTGTGTTGAAAAGATCATCAACAGAAGTTATGATATCCGCAATGTAGACACAGCGTCCATAAGCCGAGACCGGATCTTATGGACGCTGTGGAGTTGGATCATCAGTCCGGAACAACAAGGCCTGACTGCCGACACCGACGAACTGATCAATCTGCTCAGGCGGGAATTCGGAAACGATGCCGTCGAGGACACCGGACGCGTGGACGGACGACAGACCTACGAGATACAACTCCCGAACGTCAGGTACCATATCGTGAAACTGACCCAGAGTTACCTGATCAATGCAGTGGAAAGAGCCAGGAAGCATGTCTATATGAGTTGCAAGCCTCCCAAGGAGATCGTTGCCTATATGCGTGCTTTCAACGACCGTATTCCTGATATCCACAGGGAGATCGACAAGGCAATTGAGAAGATTGCGGCAGACAACATGATCTGCCACATATCGGCCATCAGCGCCAAAGGAATCGTCGACGAACTGATCCGCGAAGGGTTCAATATCCCACCGCTCATCCGCATCCAAGGCACAGTCAAAGGACGCGTCGTCCTTTGGTTTGACGGCATGGAAGACAGCATAGACAGTCCATTGGACCACCTCAAGGCGAGACTGAAAAGAAGATTTAAGGCTTAACGCTCGATCTCAAGAACAGTCGAGAACTCCTCCTCGCCGGATGCATCGAACATCTTCATGGTGAAACGGCCGGAGTCGTAACTGCAATCAAGGCGGCGTAAGTCATCATTGACAAGTATCGGGAATGTCGCTCCCATCATGCCGGACTCGCAATACATGAACTCATGGAGATCTGCGCTGATCATCAGGTCCACTCCTGCCTCTTCAAGAAGCGGGAGGAAATGGACATTGAGCCAACGCTGAAGGAGGTAGTCTGTCTGGTCCGGATGGTCTATCATAGGGACATGTATGAGGCATACCTGCATCGGTGCACTGCTGAAAAGCGGCTCCTGCATTGCCTCACGGGCCCATCTGATCTGTTCCTCCAGATAATCCTCATACACAGCCTTTCCACTATATAGAATGGAACGGCTGTGTCCTGTTTCGCCAGCATCAAGAACGATGAAAGATACCGGTCCCTGGCGGAACGTATAGTAGAACGGAGCCGGATCGGCATTCGGGAAGACTTCAGCAACAAGCCACGGATCATTTCCACGACCCTCATGATTTCCACGGGCAAAGAGAACAGGCATACCTGCAGGAAGCGTTCCTAATGACTCCAGGCCATATTTTACAAGAGTATCAGCCACATAGTTACCAGCGCTGACAATGTCGCCGTCAAGGAAGAGGAAATCCGTAGATGCTGAGTCTACCTGAGCAGCCAATGAACGATACTCATCAAGCTGCATATGAACATCATTGAACACAGAGAACCTGCATGTTTCCGCCTTCGGATCAAAGGTCCTGACACGCTGCCATGGCCCCTCATAGACTTCCCCGAAACGTGGATTTCTTGCATTGCTGTCATCCACCAGTTCCTGACCGCACACTCGATAGCACACCTCGACTCCTGGCGAAAGCCCATCTATCGTCACAGCATGCAGCCTCTTGAAGATACGGCGCCCCGCAAAGGTCTCCCACACCTGCGTTCCGTCAGAGAGTTCGACATAAGCCATTCCGGGCACCTCGCTCAACCAGCAGATCGTCACCCGATCCTCCCTCGCCTCAGTCACCCATGGTCCGTACTCAACTCCACTAGCCCATCCCTGAAGGCAGCCCATAACCCCAAACAGAAACATCAAAAGTCTTTTCATAGCCATATCCATTTTCCACGAAGATAGTAAACATTTCGGGAAATCCACAGCCCCAGGGCACCTCGCCCACAGACCTCCAGCCAACCCCAGGCACAAAAAGCCCCCCAAATGTGGACGGAGAATGGTCACAGGGCGGTCCCGGACACAAAAGGGCCCCAAAATGTGGACGGAGAAGGTCCAAAGGAGTATTTTAAAGATCCGGATAAAATCACTAACTTTAACCCGTACTAAAAGAATAAACCAATGATATGTTATGAAGGAACCATACTCTCTGTTGATGCTAACGACGGAGTGTATAAATATCTGATAGAAGACAATGGCATAATACTCCATGTCGGTAACGACCTACCTGAGAAGTATCGTAGTCTGCCTATCTATCCCCTTGGAAACAAGGTACTTGCACCGGCATTCGTCGACACCCACCAGCACTTCGCATCACTTTCCACCTTCAACGCAGGACTCAATGTTATGGACGCCGAGTCCAATGAGGAGATAGCCAGGAGGATCGGAGATTATGCAGCCAGGACAAAAGCGAAGACCATCATTGCCTTCGGCGCGTCACCTCATTCAGTGAAAGATGGACGATTGATCAACCGTGAAGAGATTGACGCCGAATGCCTCGGCAAAGAGGTCATGGTCGTTAAATACGACGGCCACGCATGCATCGTCAGCACTCCCCTCCTCAAGAAACTTGACAAGAAGCTCAGCAAGCTCCGCGGCTACCATCCTGACACAGGAGAGATGAACCAGGAGGCGTTTTTCGCATGCTCAGACTACATCTCAGGCTCGCTGTCGATCCCTGACCTCTTCCGCAACATGCAGAACTGCACCGACTACCTCGCATCCAAAGGCATCGGAGCGATCCACACGGTCAGCGGCGTCGGCTTCATCGCCAACCTCGACATCACCATCGAGAAACTCTTCGCGAAGTCGCTCCGCAACGGATTCCAGGTCAGGGTATTCCCTCAGGCCCTCAACACCAAGGTTGCGACCTCACGCAGAATCCCACGCATCGGCGGCTGCTTCGAGTGCGCCCTCGACGGTTGCTTCGGCTCCCGCGACGCCGCCCTCAACGAGCCATATGTTGATGCCGAAGGCGGTGACGGCATCCTCTACTACTCCGACGACAAGGTGATCGACTTCTGCAAGAAGGCGAACAGGCTCGGCCTTCAGATCGAGCTCCACGCAATCGGCGACAAAGCCTTCGACCAGGCCACAAAAGCCCTCAAGGCTGCCATCGACGACTACCCTCGCGAAGACCACAGGCACGGCATCATCCACGACTGCCTCCCGACCGAAGCAGGCATCGCCATCTGCAGGGAATACGGCATCCAGATGCCCGTACAGAGCGCATTCATCGGATGGAAGCAGGAGCCCGACTCATACCTCGAGGAACTCCTCGGAACAGAAAGGGCATCCCGCCTCAACCCCATCAAGACATTCGCCGACAACGGCATAATGGTATCATTCGGCTCCGACGCACCATGTACCGACCCGGACCCGATCCAGTGGATCCACAGAGCAGTCAACCACAGCAACCCAAGCGAAAGGATAACAGTCCAGCAGGCCCTCAGAATGGCCACATACAACGGAGCCTGGACCACATTCGACGAGAAGGAACGCGGCAGCCTCGAAGCCGGCAAAATCGCCGACATGGTCATCCTTTCAGACAACCCATACACAGTCGACAATGACAAGATCCGCGACATCAAAGTCGAGCTGCTGATCCTTGCCGGCAAGCCTTACGAGAGCGCTGTTACCCCTCTCACCAAGACTATATGGAATGGAATCTTCACGGAAAACAAGTACTAGCATGGAATTCATCAGAAACATATTGGCAGTCGGAGCCGGCAGCTTCATCGGCGGAATTGCAAGATACCTTGTATCACTTGCAATGAAAGGAATCGGCAAAGGCGTCCCATTCCCATGGGCAACCCTAGCGGTAAACCTTGCAGGATGCCTGATGATAGGCCTGCTATGGGGACTACTGAGCCGCAACGCTACCGAAACCACATCCTGGGGCCTATTCCTGACCGTAGGACTATGCGGCGGCTTCACGACATTCTCCACATTCTCCAAAGAAGCACTGACCATGCTTCAGACAGGCAACACATGGGGATTCGCAAGCTATATCGCCTTAAGCGTCATAACCGGCATTGCCTTGGTTGCACTTGGTTATTACCTTGGGCGATAGGGTTGGAGGCTATATTATACAAAACCAGGACAGCACTGTGATGCTATCCTGGTTTTCTTCTACTTAGGAGGAAACAAATCTATATAATTCACTAAAACAGGTGCTCCATCTCCGGATGCCAAATCCTTTGCAGACCATTCATGTGCTCTCAATTCTTCCTCTGGGATATCTAAATCAAACACCATATACAATTGATCCGGCTGCGGGTCTGGATAGAACTTATTAGCCATATCTTGTGCAGTATATATCTGAGGTGACTCCCCTATGATCTTATACAACTTTTCGTTACCCTTTGTATTAAAGTCATACAAAAGAAGATACTTAGCCTGCACCAATGGTGAGTTCAACTTTATAGAACCGCCTCGCAAGCCACCCAAACGAAGATTATACTTGCGATTACTCTCAATCCACCTCAAATGAGGATCATTCTTATAGCATCCCACCAAAACCGGTGTGGTATCCGGGAATATATAGTCTTCCGGCTCTGGGAAAGATTCACGGAATGGTACAGAATAGTCTCTGCCATCGCCGTAAATGGCCTTCTTTGCAACAGCAACTTTCTCTCTCTTGCTGGTCCTATCCATGAAGTGATCGAGAACCTTTCGTATGAAATCCTTGAGTTCCTGTATCTGCCTCTCGGAATTCTCGCCCGGTGATATGCTGAAGGCTCCCAAACCTGGGATTATCTCATGAAATCCCGTTTTGACCTTCTTCTCTGTTCCTGGATACAATATATAAGCACCCGCAGTTCTCCTGATCGCATCCTTATAGGCATGCATCTTCAACAAATCACCTCGCTTATAGATATTTATCTGACGATCTTCTTTTTCCTCACTGAGTTCATTATTAACTTCATCCTTACTTCGGCCACTATCGTCCAGCAAAATACTTCTTAGGCGATACTTTGCATCGAAATGAATATGGACTATTAAATTCTTCTCTTCAGCTTCTATCTCGGACAACTTATCAGGCCAAACCGACAAAGTATAATCCGGCCTCATCGCCAAAGTCCACGAACCAGTTTTCAAATAGTCATCTTGATAGGAGAATGTCTTATTATAGCATAATCGAACCTTCAGTCTTCGAGGTCCATCCTCATAAATGCCTTCAATGATACTCTCACTTCCCTGCATCAACTTAAGATCCAGCTGAAGACTCTTATCGTCCAACTTAACAAGTTCATTCTTACTCTTTGGCTCAATCTTAAAGACATCACTCACCACTTCGATCAACTTGAAGAACAGCCAATATTCATACAGCGCAGCAATATTCTTCTTTCCAGCCTCATAAACGCAGTCACCTCCCTTCCATGTAATCTTTGCAGCCAGATCAAACATCAACCAATATTGAAGTATCTCTCTGTAACCTTCTTTTCTCTGCAAAACGGGACTACCAATATTCAGACGAGTAGGATTGCTAACCTGCTTGAAGAATATATGGTTCAGGTATCCTGCCAGTTTCTCGCATAGAACAGCCGCCTCTGCTTTAAGATGTTCGGCACCCTTATCCCTAGGCAAAGTGCACATGTTACTGCAGAAGCCATAGAATGTGGTCAACACATACTTGATGAACTGATTCTCATGATTATCAACAGTGTCAGTTTTACATGCCACAGACAATGTTCGCGGCATAGACGAAAGCCCTGCAATTTTATCCTTGAGCGGAACTCGATTGCCACGAGAAGCAATCTGACGCATTGAATCTCTCGATAGCCTTCGCACGGACTCTATACGCTTCTCGGTAACTGCCTCCGTCCACTTTCTTACAGGATTATAGATCACCTTATGCACAGCCTCATCAAAAGACTGATCGTTAATGATACTCTTGACGAAAGAGAACTTCTGATACAAGGTCTCTGAGGATGCATTATAATCTACCTCAAAAGTCTGAGTAAGAGGAGAACCCAGTTGCATTACCAGATCAGTGTAATAACTGGTAATATCGGTAAGCATGGTTCGGTAATCCTCTCGATATTTCGTTTTAAAAGATTGGACCTCTATCTTCTGGGGATAATCTACAGCCGAATTCAAGTCCCTTACCTTAAATCTGACTGTGCCGACGTATATACCAGTCTTTATCTTTCCCCTATTCTTATACCTTGGGTTGACAAAGAATATAGGCTGAGCATCATCAACAGTCCAGTTGAGAGCATCTGCCCCATCCTCCATGATCTCATAATCATACTCCTTTCCTTCCTGAAGCTGCCATCGGGCTTCAGAATATTCAACAGCATCAGCCTCAGTGATTTGATACATTGGGGCTGATGTAGAATATATCGACAAAGTAACCTTATCGGTCACCTTTATTTCAAGAGTATTGACCTGTTTCATATTTTGACATGTGATCGCCTTTACGCTTCAGAGAAACTTGCGAAGCCATTATCAACAGCATAGCGATACATTCTCAATATCTTGTCCGCAGAAAGAGGATACTCTGCACCGTCCGGAACAGACGTCGCTTCATCCAGATTTGTACATGGGCAGCAAAGACCCCACAAAGCCCTCAACACAGGCGTCAACTTCTTACGGCTTCCATGCAGCTTCGGCAACAGTTTCTGTACAATAGCAGAGTCAAGAATCATTTTACGATCCATGATTTCGCCAGTCCCACCATCACCAAGTGCCACAACTATATATCTATAGATCTCAGTCGCTGACCTATAACCGAATTCCGCATTGACCGACTTCAACTCTTCAAAGAAGGAAATCAAGGTCTCCTCAAAAAACTCATCTATTTCCGTCTCTCCAAACTCAATCTTAGCTCTGCGTGATCTCTCCAAGAAACTTTCAGCCATCGTCGAAGGATCTATCGCTGGTTTCCCTGGCTTAGCACTTGAACCCCTTTTCAAGAAAGAAGTCATCTCTTCTACTGAAATCTTAAACTCAATGACGCTTGCCCTATCCAGTACCTTAGGAGAAAACATATAGGTTGTCTCGTCCACGTTGATAGTACCGATTATATAGAGATTATCTGGCAATTTAATTGATTCATCAACCCCATCCTTTGATTTCTTAACCCCATCCTCTTCTTCATGATTCCAAAGCCTGATCGGCTCCTTACTTTCCATTCCACTCAAGAAATCAGCGAAGTAACGCTCCACATAACTCATATTCATCTCATCGAGTATGAGGAAGTACGGTTTATTCTCATTACCCTCATCAATTGCCCTCATCAGAAGACCAAGCACACCACTTTCCGGCCTAACATACTTAGTCGAATCCAAAGCATTAGGATAGCCCAACAGAGGTTCCCTATTAGTCCAATCTGCACCCACAGCAACAATACAAATCTGATTATCCCATTCCGTCTTCTCAACCAACGCTTTCGCAAATGCCAAAGCCAACTGCGTCTTTCCAGAACCAGCCAAACCGCTCAAAATGACAAACGGTTTTGCCATCAGAGAACACGCAAATCGCTTTACAAGATTCGGATCATATCTGAGACCTGTGGAGGCGATGTGTTTAATCACTTCATCGATTGAGAAATCAACCTTCTTTGGAGCAACAGTGGTAGTTAAACCGGACGAAGCTCCCTTTATAAAATGACTTACATATTTACTGTATACATCTATATATGCCTTGAGTATCTCAACGCATGCCTTGTTATCGCTTGGATCCCACTTTGTAGCATAAATTGAGGCCAACCTGTAACTCTCGTTATCTACATTAAAATCATTATCATGTCGTAAAATCTCGCTTTCCATTTTCAGCGCATTTCTAATTTCATCACGCCGGCGTATTATATCAGTTTTCTTAATCTTAGTAACACCCTGATTGAAAGTTAGATAAACATCCTGCAGATCTCTGGAAAACAAAAACACAATATAGACACCTTTACTTGTACTTTCTGCCGCATCCTTATAGCGTATGGCTACCCAAGGACATTGAGATATTCTTCCAACACCCACACTTCCTCTTATTTCAAAGCTATTCTTATCAAAAATATCAAACAAGAGTTTAGGTACATTCTTCTCAATAGCCTCAGCGACCCCTGGTCCTAAAACACTTCGACCTTTGCCTACATTGCCTTTATAAACTGCACCCTGTTTTTGAAATTCACCAAACAAAGTATTGATCTGTGCTACTAAATGTTCCATAGTTATGATGAAGATTTGGCTTTTATATTTTATGCATGCATTATAAGCATGTATGATTTACAAATATAATTATATTTCACAGAAATAAGGACCGACCTACAATTAGCCGCCACTACCTCGGTAATGACGGCTAATTTGATAGACAATTTCCTTAATTGTTATTTCTCGACATTATTGTCGTCTCCATTTTCTCCCTTCAAGCAACTCTTTACAGCATCCTTGATTGCTCGAGACAAAAATGTCGGTACAGCATTGCCGATTTGCAAGTGTTTGTCCGATCTAGATCCGCAGAAAATGTAGTCATCCGGGAAACCCTGCAGGCGTGCTCCTTCTCTAGTTGTAAGCGGTCTGGCATCTTTAGGGTGAATGCATCTCGATGAAGATGGACATCCCAGGTTGCGGGTGATTGTAGTACTAGGGCGGTCCCACCACAATCTGCAGTAAGTATTGGCAAAGCCACTTGTCGGTCTCAGTTCTTCCGGCACATCCTTTGGAGTTCCTCCGTCTGGAAGAGCCTTCATCAGGGCTATCATTCTGTCATTATTCTTAGATGTTTCATGCTCTGCAATCTTTTCCGGAGCATTTGCCCTCATAAGTTTCTGAAAGTCGTTTTGAGGTTCACATGCATACTCTGAACCGCTCTCCCCTGATTGAATAGATGGCAAATCACCGAGCGCTTCACCAAGGGTAACATATGGCTTAAGCCCATCAGGATTTGAAGGATTAGTTAGGGGATCATAGTGTGTTGGGGTGGGGTACTTAAATTTATACCCATTCAAAGTTCCAACCAGAATGATTCTTTCTCTTATCTGGGCAGCCCCGTAATCAGCAGCATTAAGAAGCTTCTTCTGTACCGTATATCCAATGCTTTCAAAAAGCTCCTGAATCTGCTTGATCAAGCTTCCTCCTTGCATCGAAAGAAGACCTTTAACATTCTCGTATACAAAAATCTGAGGTTTTAGTTCGCTTAATATCCTGAAGTACTCCTGAAACAGTTTACCTCGGGGGTCGTCCAGCATGCGTTTACCAACAGTAGAGTATGCCTGACAAGGAGGACCACCAACCACGATGTCGATATCGCCTTCCTCAATCCCCAGGTCGTTCCTTAGATCGGCTATACTGAAATCCTTGATATCCTTATTATACATTTTTACGCCCGGATGGTTGGCGCTATATGCTCTGGCCATTGGAGCAAGTATCTCGTTTGCGGCTACTATCTCAAAGTCACTATCGTGAGCAAAACCGTAACTAAGACCTCCAACGCCAGCGAATAAATCCACTACTTTATAAGCCATTTTCGTTGCATTTGTAATTCTGTTGCAAAGTTAGCAATAAATCCAAATATTCCAATATGGAATACAAGAGCTTAAATCTTATATTTGTAAAATGAAATCACCAGAATTAAGTCGGGAAAAATTAAAGTTAGCGGGCAAGCTGTATCATGTTCGTACTGAGCTTGGTATAAAACAAGCTGATTTGCAGAAAGAAGGTATAATATCACAAAGCCACCTTTCAAAAATTGAAAATGCAGAAATAAATGTCTCTGCTATTATGCTGTATCACCTAGCTAAAAGATACGGCAAAGATATGTCTTATTTTTTCGAATAAATCATGAATAAAGGAAGAGACCGTGCAGAAGGCTGGAAACACGCCAAATTATCTGGCCACAAGAATGAGTCAAAAGTAGAAAAATTGTTTGAAAACAAAGATTTTTGTTCTCAGTTTTCGACAAGATTAGGTATCGGCAAAATCAAAAGTGCAAAAGTTGGCGGCTTGGGCGAGAAAACTGTCGAGTGTATTTTAGGCGGTCACACAAAGTCTAAGACTGATTTAGTACTAGAATTAGAGGATGGCACAAAAGTAAATATTTCAATTAAGAAGAGCGCTGCCGGGCAGGTTTACCTGGTAGGCGTATATAGATTCATATCTGGATATGAGAAACAGTTTGGCGTTGTTATACCAGATGACATAAAGGATTCTCTGGAACTATATTTCTACGGGCACCCCGACATTCAAAAGCACTTAAAGAATCCTTCTATAACATCCGGACAGAAAGACGAATTGATTAACTACCAAAAAAGAAAAGGACGCCTTGTTTGGACCTCTCTGGTAAATCTTGACAAAGACAAAGCTAACCGTCTATTAAAGTGGTTCAAAGATAATGCCTCAAATATTGCAGAATACTGCTTCTCTAGAGGCCTGGCGAAGAATTCCGACGACTGGGCTGAGTATGTGTGGTATGTGAATAATCTCGGCGAAGATGAATCTGATGTGATTTTCTCAATATCAGATATCATGGAGGCTACTGCGTCCCATCTAGAGATGTTCGTCTCTGGCCCCAAAAAAGGAGGAAGCACCATCCTAATGCCATTTGGTTTCGTTCAGTGGCATCAGAAACAAATGCAGTTTCATCATCTATTGAAAAATCTCCGGAAAATTGTTAAAAATAAACGATAAAATTATGGGAGCATTTAGTGGAATGACTGAATTACTGGGCGACATGGTGACAGTAGCAACGGAATAGGGTTACCCTGAATCAAGTATTTGCGTGCTCAAAGGCGGCATCGACCTTTTAGCCGTAGAATATCCGAAAACATATAAAAATTTGATGAGTTGCGGATATCACAGAGACGGCCGATCCCCTATCGAGTATGGGCAAGACTTGGTAGCCTCATGGATTTATGAAGATACCTTGATAGCAGAATTAGCCAAAAAGGGTCTCCAGATTACTGGAGCCGGGGCTGATAAGAACCGAGAGATACTTGGTCAAGCGAATGTTACGACGGAAAGTGACTGCAGCGTAAGCTCAGGCAATTCATCTCGCAAGCTGGAAATCATGAATGACTACAAGGGGCCACAAAGATAAGTGTCCATCTCCAACAAATTTATGAAATTATTTTTCAAAAATTTGATGAAAGTCCACTATTAGGGGTGAGATGTCGGAATTTTAAAATTCGTAAATTGTTGTTTTTCTTTATTTTAAACACTCTTAGATTTACTCTTCCGAACTTTGCATGCGTAAACTTTAAATATAATACGCATGGAAGAGACAATCGAAGAGAAGAAGACGGAATGCCAGGAAAAGGCGTACGCAAACCTGCTGTGCGACTTCATGTTCAAGAGGATGTTCTGCAGCGAGGCGAACAAGGATGTGCTGATATGGTTCCTCAACATGGTGCTGGAGGATGTGGATATCAAGAGCGTCGAGTTCATCCCGACTGAGCATTCGGGGTTGACCAAGGAGGACAGGAAGGTCATCTTTGATATATCCTGCGAATGCAGCGATGGCTAGAAATTCATCATCGAGATGCAGAAGGGATATCAGAGGTATTTCAGGGAAAGGGCCCTATACTATACGACCTATCCTATCAACGCGCAGGGCAAAGAGGCACGGGAACTTTATGAGGCCAAGAGAATTGAGGGAAGGACACAGGAGAAGTTCAAATGGGACTACAACCTGAAGCCGGTAATCGTAGTGGCGCTACTGAACTTTGAGTTCAAGCATTCGGAGGAGTGGCCGGAAGACAAGTATCTGTCATCATACAGATTGATGGAGGATACTGTATCCGAGCTGATGCCTTGAGATTTGTGTTTCTGGAACTGGGACGCTTCAGGAAGGGTATATCCGAGCTGGAGACCAGGTTTGAGAAGTGGGTCTACCTGCTGAAGAACATGCACAACATGAAGGGAATCCCTGCTGAATTTGACGAACCTTTGTTCCAACGCTTGTTTTTGCTGGCGGAAATTGGTAATTTTACGGCTGATGAAGTGCAACAATACTATAATTCATTAAGCTATATGGGTGACTACGACAACATACTCAACACAGCAAAAGAAGATGCCGAAAGGATCGGTCTCGAGAAAGGACTGGCAAGAGGTTTGGCTGAGGGTCGAGCAGAAGGTCGAGCAGAAGGTCGAGCAGAGGGACGAGAGGAAGTTGCTAAGGAAATGCTCGCAGACGGGGTACCTGTCGAAAAGATCTCCAAGTATACAGGTTTGTCAGTTGAAGCAATCGAAGCCTTGAAATCTTGAAATGCAGTAAGATGTTAAATTCGAAATGAGATATCACATTTTCAGTGGTATCTCATTTTTTGGCTGAATCCTCATATATTATTATATTTGTGGATTATGACCACAAAGCTGCCCCTATGAAGTACGATGTATTCCTATCATACAAGAGCGAGGATCAAAAGATAGCCATGAAGATAAACAGTTTTCTCACGGAAAACGGTCTTACCGTGTTCTTTTCCGAGGAGACACTCGGTGATATCGGCATGTCGGAATACTCAGACAGCATTGACAAGGCAATCGATTCAAGCAGCCATATGATCGTTGTAGCATCAAGGGTCGACTATCTGTCACATGGATGGGTACATTACGAGTGGTCATCATTTGCAAACAACCTCAGATGCGGCTATAAGTCAGGCAACCTTATAACGATACTGACTCCTGACATTGCGCTGCACGATCTCCCGCTCGGTCTGAGACATCGTCAGTCATTCTCCACAAGAAACTTCGCGGAGGGCATCCTGCCATACCTGAAGTCCAATGTGGAAAAATGCCATCATACAATAAAACGCAAGAGCCTGAAGAAGATATCGGCCGGCATCCTCGCAACGGCAGCAATTCTCCTGACAGGCCTTGCCGGATTCATACTTCGTGACTACAACCAGACCGAATACCCTGAGGTTCAACAGCCGGACCTCGAGGGCTTCATTGATCCGACCTTCATATCATCTCTGGCAGAATGTCCTAACCTTGACATTGACACCAGCAAAGTCAGCACCTACTACGACCTGGCTCTGAAAGGAAGCAGCGAGGCTCAGTATGAGATCGGTTCATACTGCTACGAACTGACCATGTACGAGAAGGCATTGTATTGGTTCACGCTATCCGCAAAACAGGGTAATGCAAAATCCGCATATGGTATAGGCCGTTGCTTCTATAATGGAAACGGCATCCCGAAATCGCCACGCAATGCTTACAACTGGTTTGAGCGTGCTGCCGAAGGGAATTGTGTGGAAGGAATGAACAATATGGGCAAATGCCTTGTCGAAGGCACCGGCACCATAAGGCCTAACGATGAGAAGGCGGTACTTTACTACAAGAAGGCGGCAAACCTCGACTTCGTACCGGCGGAATACAACTACGGTGTCCACTTACTGTGCGGCAAAGGAACCGAGAAGAACGTTGAGATGGCACTCTACTGGCTTAACAAAGCCGCAGAGGAAGGAAGTGCGTCAGCGCAATTGAGACTCGGCGAAATCTATAGGGAGGGACATGAAGATATTCCCGTCGACTTGGCAAAGGCCGAAAGCTGGTATCTCAAGGCAATCGACAACAATGACGAACAGATCGCCATCAAGGCCAGGAAAAACCTGCTTCTCATCCAGAAGGCAGGAGTGAATTAAATGAATAATTGAAAAGACTATGGCAAAATACAATTTCGAATGCACCTGTTTCTTGGGCATGTCACATTGCGGAAGCGTTACTGTTGATGGCGAAGGATTCGTCGAACTTACTGATGAAGAAGTTGCTGCTTTGGTGGCGTTGATGAAGGAGAAGGGCAGCTCGGATGTCGAGGAGATCGGATTGGAAGAGGCTCTGCCTGAAATATATACGAAGCTGGATGAGGCTTTCCATGAAGCGGCTTTCGAAGCTGAGAAGGACCATTGGCTATGGGAAGGTTACCATGATGGCTACTATGAGTACGACACATATGAACTCATGGACCATTGTGAGCTGAACTGCGGATTCAACTTCGTGTACGACCAGGAGCAATTCCTGGATGAAGACGGAGAACTTGACGAGTACGCTCTTGAAGAGGCCAAGCTTGAGGCTTTCGAAGAGTGGCTTGACGACTACCTTATCGGCCTGAGCAAAGACGAATGCCATAGCTTCTTCGAGGAGCAGATGAATGCCGAGCTCGAATGCGATGGAATGGGATGTGAATATGAAATCACAATTCCTCCAACCATCGTTGAGATGGCCGGAGGAATTCAGTAACCGGATAACTGATCAGAATATCAGATCGAATTGAGGTCTGCGATGTAGGTCACATAATATGTGATCTCTTCCGGGTGTGCCTCGCAGAATGCGACCTGGTCTGTGTATGGCTGGTCGTAGAAATCGGCTGGGATCTGTGACGCGAATCCGCTGTCAGGATCGTTGACCACATATTCGCAGAGCCTCATGAAATACTTTTCATTCTCATCGTTTGTAGAACCGATGAAGTTGCTTTCACAGGTCTTGTAGTAGAAGAATCCAGGATCCTTATATAACTGAGTTTCACAGGCATAGACTTCAATTGTGCCATAGCCGCTTGAAAAACTCTCCATCAAATACAGATGACCGTCTTCAAACTTGATCTCATCCAGAGTGAACCATGATGCTAATGATGTCCTTTCACTATATTGGACGCCGGCGATATACTCGACCTGTCCATCCTGATTCAAGAATTTGGAAATGGCGTATTTACGGCCGTCTACCTCATCAAATGCATATTCCTTGTCAAACTCAGTGCATGCCTCAATGGCTTTCATGATCTTATCGTAAAGCTGCCTTCCCTTTTCGCCTTCGATAACGAATTTTGTTTCTCCCCAGTTGCTCATATCTGTTATTTTCTTACAAATATAAGAAAAGGTATCAATTCAAGCGACCTGCCGCCCAGTCCGCAAAGCGATTCCTGTCAAGAGAGTCCCAGGTCTCCAAGACAGAGTTTTCAGAGGTGGTCACATGAGCGACCTGCCATCTGCCATCAGGGCCTGCCTGGAGCGTATAGTAATCGGCCTGATCTGCGGACGTGTTCAGGATGATGGCACCATAGGCGGCCTGACCTGAAATCCATGGCTCCGGGAATGTATAGAGGATGAGGACATGGTCAGAGTCAATCTCTATACGTTCACACTCCTCATAGACCTTTGCCTCCCTGACACTCCCCTCATCAAACTGATGTCTGAGGTTATAGTACCACAGCGGCGACGGGAACAAGGCAATTGAGGGAAGATAGCCGTCGTTGACCGACTGAACAAGTTGCGGAATAAAGAGATACTGGATGTGGTGGCGTATCTCAGCCAGATTTCTGGAAGTCGATTTATCTTCTTGCATACTATTTATATTTATACACCCTGACATATGAGAACATCGACGATTTGTTTCCGGAATTTCACACTTTTCATGAAAGAAATATAATTAAAGGCGAAATTATCCATAACTTTATATGGTCTTATGCGTATATGATGAAAAGAAACATATAATATGATGAAGATAATATTCAGTCCTTTCTATGAAAACCATGTCTACATCGACATGGATGCCAGAGGTTCTCTCATGGGAGAGAAATATGCCGGAGGCACCGAGCTGGTCGAGGAGCTGCGCCTTCGCGCAGGCCTGACATCCGTCAGTCCGGATCCTATGGAACGTACTGCCTTATATATGAAGGCCATCCGCGCGACATTGGAGGCAGCCACAGATACACACGCCGACATCTTCCGCACATCCTTCGTCCATGACGAACTGGGCGTGGCAATGACACTTCTGGGATGGAGGGACACTCTTGTCGGACAGGGATGGAGACCAAGCGGCTACACAAAGTCGCCAAAACTCAACGCCCTGATGGACATCGAAGCCAACTTCGACTGCCCGGGTTACGCAGACTTCAGGAGAGAACTGCTCGAGCACCTGGAGGCGGGAAAGGCTTCCCTTGCAGGGATCGCCATCGAATCTGTCCTCCCGAGCGATAAGCTCCCGTCATATTATAGAAGACTTCTGAATGCAGCAGAGAAGTGCAGCGCAGCAGTGTCATACATGCCTCTGCCCGAGGCATCGGCAGCTGAAGGAACATCACTGAGAGCCGTCCAGCAGTACCTCCTCAAGGGTACGCCTGCAGAAGTGACCCCTGACGGGTCCATCAAGCTGCTCAATTTCCTGGAGAACGACGCTGCGGTCAAGTATGCAGCCCTTAAGAACGGCGGAATGATCGCCAGCAGAGACACTGTGATGCTTCGTGAGATGTTCAGGGCGATGAATCTTCCGCTTCCGAAGACTTCAGACTCGTCAGTGCCGCAGATTGCAAAGCTGTTGCCGCTGGCATTCGTGCTCAGGGACAATGAAATCGATATCCAAAGCCTCATGGCATTCCTTTCGATCGAACCGAATCCTCTCGGAAGCATAAAGGTGAAGGTTGTACACGGCGAGAACGAGTGGTATGTGCCGTTAAACATGAGGCTGAGAGAGCATCTGATCTCAAGCGGCGGACTTGACGCAGAGTGGTTCGGACTGCTGAACGGTGACCTTTATGACCACGAAGGCAGCCTGCTGACAGCAGGTCAGCGCAAGGCCGTGGAGTTTGTATCACACGTGGGTACAGCCACAGGCAAATTGTGCAAAGATGAGATCCTCGGCATCATAAGGATGCTCAAATCATGGGCAGGAAAGGATATGGAGACAAGAGGAGACCTCATAAGGTACTGCAGGTTTGCAGAGATGCTGGCCGAGGATCTGAAGGGCGATGTGGATGCGGAGACCATCCTCAGATGGCTGGGGTCCGCAGGAGCACCGACAGTCAGAACGACCATGCCTGCAGAACTGGGAGCATGCGAGGTCACCGACTCCCCTGCCGCAGTTGCGGACCTGGTCGGTTCGCTCTGCTGGGCAGACTGCTGGACAGAAGGAAAAGGCAACTCGGAACTTGACTTCCTCTCCCCTGCCGACATTGCAGAACTCGGCATCGTGACAGACTCGGGCAAGACCACATATGAGGCCCTCAGATATGCGCTTGCAGTGGGCATATCAAAGATCAGGGAGTCCCTGGTCATCCTCACATGCGACAGAAAGGACGGCGAGCCGGTGCATGACCACCCGCTTATGATCGAGCTCAAGAGCTGCTGCTCACTGAAGGAGGATAAGCCGTCGGAAAGCCTGTATGACGCGACCTTCCCTATAGAGGGTATGCCGAAGAAGGCAGTGGAACATGTAGTGCCGAAGGAACACATCGCCGCTGTTGTGGATCCGTCAGGCAAACGCCTTAGGAAAGGCAAAGAGAGTTACAGCAGTCTGACCTGCCTGATCAACTCCCCTTTTGACTACGTACTTAAATATCTGCTCCACTGGAAGGGATACGGCGTGGAGAGCATGCCTGACATGGACACCGTAAAAGGAACAGTATCGCACAGATACATCGAACTCCTGCTCATCGACAGCGGATGTGACGTTGCGAAGGCAAAGGAGCTCCACAAGGTAGAATATGCAAAGAGGATAGAAGAATGCATCAGAGAGAAGGGAGCGGTCATGTATCTTGATGCGAACCGCCTCAAGACAGGTTCCTTCCGTGCATCTCTCAAGTATGCGGTGAAATCACTGCTTCAGTTCATCGAGGAGAACCGCCTGACCGTGGTTGATATGGAACGTCCTATAGACATCACCCTCCCTACGATCGGTGACTTCACCGGAAGCATAGACCTCCTCCTGAAGGATGCTGAGGGCAACTATGTGGTCGTCGACATGAAATGGAACGAGGGTAAGAGTTACAACAGACGTCTGGAGAGCGGCAAGATCCTGCAGCTGGCGTTATATAAGAAGGCGCTGGAGGAAGAAGGAAAGACCGTATCGGCAGTGGGATACTTCGTATTGCCGCAGAGGAAGTTCCTCACATCGGACACATATATAAAGGAATCGGAGGTTGTGGAGTTCATCAAAGGTGAGGTAATAGGTGATCATTTCGAGATGGCATGCAACTCATACCTTTACCGCATGAAGCAGATCAAGGAGGGCATCATAGAAGATGCCGAGGGTCTGGAACTGTCTGACATCCAATACCATAAGGACTCGATAAAGGAAAACCTGTATCCGTTGGACACACTCTACGAAGATCCGTCACGCAAGGCATTCCCATACGGGAAACCTAATCTTATCTTGAAAGGAGGACTCGCTTAATGAGAAACATCACATATTTCAACGCCGGAGCCGGTTCCGGAAAGACATACAGACTCACAGAGGAGCTGGTGAACATCTTCACATCCGGAGCAGCCGCTCCGGAGAATGTCATACTTACGACATTCACAAAGGCGGCGGCAGCCGACTTCAAGAGAAAGGCACGCGAAAAGCTTCTCTCCAAGGACATGCTCGAAAGCGTGGCCAGTCTGGAAGATGCCAAGATCGGCACAGTACATTCAGTAGGCCTCCATTATATCAGGAAGTACTGGTACATCCTCGGAAGAAGCGCAACCTTCAATGAGATGGACGATAAGGCCAAGGAGGCATATATCTCACGTACCCTCTCGGGAGTGGCCAGCGACGACGACATCGCACTCTTCAGAAAATATGTTCGAGACAGGGAACTGAAGGACTATGACTTCTGGAGGAATGACCTTACCGCCATCATCGAGTCATGCGAATCTTTCGGCATCAGCGATCTTAACGCATGTCTGGACAACTCTCTTGAGCATATCAAGACGATGTACCCGAATGGTGGAGTTGACGACATGATCGAAGTAACAAAGAGGATCTTCGACATCGCCAAGAGATGGAGGAAAGAGTTCTACGAGTTCAAGAAGAAGAATAACATTCTGTCATTCAACGACATGGAGACATTGTTCCTGGAGCTGTTGGACAATGCCATCGTGCAGGATGACATCAGAAACTCGATCAAGTATGTATTCGTCGACGAGTTCCAGGACTCCAACCAGACACAGCTGAAGATCTTCGACAAACTCTCCGATCTTGTGCAGCACAGCTACTGGGTCGGTGACCCGAAGCAGGCGATATATCGATTCCGCGGATGCGACACAGAACTCGTCTCCGCCATCATGAAGCACCTGGAGACAAGCAAGGCTGACGGCAACACCTACAGCCGCGAACTTGACAAGTCATGGCGCTCTGTCGAGCCGCTTGTGAAACTCGTCAACTCGGCATTCGTGCCTATGTTCTCATCGATGCTGGTGAAGAAGGATGTGGAACTGAAGGTGGTGAGGCCATCATTTCTCCCGGACACACCGGTTATATACAACTGGGACCTCCAGGCAAGGAAATCGGAATCGACAGGAAGAAAAAGCGCAAATAAGGACATGCTCTTCGATGCCACAGCGGCAAAGATAAAGGACATCCTTGATGGCAAGCACTATATCAGGTTCGTTACGGACAAAGACACAGAGGAAGTACGAAAGATACGCCCTTCGGACATTGCAATCCTTTACCGCAAGAACGGCCTGGCGGGCAATATGGACAAGCAGGTGGATGCTCTCAGAAAGTATGGCGTGCCGGTGGACTACCCTATGTACTATGGCACCGACAGAGCCGAAGTCAGACTGCTTCTGTGCCTGTTAAACTACATGATCAGCCCGGAGTCTCATCTCCTTAAGGCGGAGATCTCCAAGCTGGTGTATGACAAGACATTGGAAGAACTCTTGGAGGAGGGTTTCGAGTATTACATCTTCTCTGTACTGGATGAGATCAGAAAGGAAAGCAGAAATTCTTCGGTGTCGAATGTGGTGCTGAGACTTGTTCACGGCCTGAACCTGAACAGGTATTGCGGCCGATGGGGCGACTCTGACACACGAATGAAGGTGCTCGAGGCGATCGTATCCCTCGCGAGAGCATACGATGCGACACCGGACGCTACAATAGAAGGATTCATTTCATCCTTCCCTGAAACCATAGAGGTGAAGGACAACCCTGACGGAGTGAAGGTTACCACATACCATCGTTCAAAGGGTCTGGAATGGCCTGTGGTGATTCTTGACACATCCTCATACGAATCCGAGAATACAGCTCTGTCACATTACTGTTGCGGAGTGACCGTCCGAAGGGACACAAAGCCGACTCCGGACCGCCTGTACTCGGATTTCAGTCTGAAGTATTGTCCGACATTCCTGAAGACCGCGAGGTCATCAGTAGGCGATGAGATCAAGGCCAATGTCCATGCCGGCTTCTCAGACTACTACGACCAGACGATATCGGATGCACGTCGACTTCTGTATGTCGGCATGACAAGAGCCAGAGACTATCTGGTCACTCTTTCGATAGATTACGGCAAGCAGGAAATCTTCAATGAATGCGGATGCCCGCTTAAACTCAAGGGATGCGAAGACCAGACCTATGCTGACCTTTGGGGAAAAGACGCTCCACAGGTATTCTTCGAGAAGATTCACGACGAGCAGGAGACGCCGGACTTCACTGAACCGGATACATATGCGGGAATCAGGGAGAATGATGGAGAATGCGGACACACAGCCAAGTATCTGGCTCCGAGCAGCATGGAGGGAGAGGACTGCGAGGTCGAGCAAGTGGCATTCATCGCAGATAGGATTGCTGTGAACGGATGTGGTCCGGACTCATATGCGGATCTCGGAACATGCATACACAACATGTTCGCGGTCTATGCCCCTACAACCGACGAGGAAGATATGCTCCTGACATTCAGACGCATAGCCGAGTCACATGAAATGGAGGATATCCTGACAGACATGTCAACTGTCCTTGAGTCAATCAAGGGTCTGCATGGATACCTCGAAGAAAAGTACGGCAAAGGCAATGCGCACAGGGAGTATCCGTTCATGTACCGTGAGGAAAACGGACAGGTGGTCTGCGGATCGATGGACCTCGTATGGGAGACTGAGAACGGATATGTTGTGCTGGACTACAAGAACTATCCGGGATACGACGACGTGACAAGCAAGGAGAGCAGGTTCTTTGCCGGCCACAAGTACGGCCCACAGCTGACAGCGTATAAGAAGGCGGCAGCCATGATGCCAGGAGGCAAGGTCCTTGACACCCTGATCTACTACTCAGTCCAGGGACGACTGATCAGGGTCCTTTGATCTAAGGATAACACAGGTCAGAATTTTCAGACTTTTTATAAGAAATTCCCTGCTTGTGCCCCAGTTTGGCAAAAGCAGGGAATAACTTTGCACCTGTAAAGAAGATTTGTCAAAAAAGTCTGAAACAATTTTCACATATGACCGTATTACATATCGGCACTAAAACAAAAGGAGTATCTATGGTAACCAGAATGATCAAATAACGGCAAGTTTCGGGGGTCAGGCCGCCCTGTGCACTTCGGAAGCCGAAGCATGCAGAAAGGACCAGGACCAGAAACCGCCTATAGGATGTGGCTGCAAACATCCCGATCATAACAAAACCATAGATAACATGAAGACAAGAAGAACTGCGAATCTCTTCGGAGACTACCTTTACATGCTCGTAAACAAGAACATCCGCACAATGGCGGGCAAGTTCTACACAATCCTTGACCAGGATGATATCAACGACCTCGTCCACGACGCCTACCTCAAGGTGGTCGGCAAGAAGCACCTATACAGGGTGGGTGGTAACTTCGAGGGATGGGTCTTCCGCATCTGCCAGAACTTCATAAGAGAGGTCACCCCTAAGCAGAGCAAACGTCTCTTGGAGATGACCTCATATGATGCTGATGGAGCGGACGACAGCATAACCAATGACTGCGACTATCTCAGCTACATGGCTGACTGCACATACACTCCGGACAAGGAGATATGCGAGAGAGAGGGTCTGGAGAGGATCCACGGCGCCCTTGGCCGCCTTAACGGCGAAAAGGCCCAGCTGGCGGGCATGATGCTTGACGGATTCTCAACAGATGAGATGGAGGAGCAGCTCGACTGCACAAACGGCACCCTCAGAGCAAAGGTATGCCGCCTCCGCAAAGAGCTCAGAAGTTACGGTATCTGTGGATAATCAAGAACGGGCATCTGGTTTAATCCAGACGCCCGTTCTTGATTTATACATATATTATAATGTTTCTATAAGTTTGCTGAACAGTGCGGTCATCTTGTCTGCCGCAGCATCTGCTGCCTGAACCACGTCGTCACCATCATTTACATAATCCTCCGCATAGTCGTCGTGAGCCTCATTCGTGATCACTGACATACCGAATACCGGAATGTCGGAGTGACGGGCCACGATGACTTCTGGGATTGTGGACATACCCACGGCATCAGCTCCGATGAGACGGAAGTACTTGTACTCTGCAGGTGTCTCGTATGACGGACCTGTTCCGGCGAAATAGACACCTGACTTGAGTTCGTATCCGAGACCCGCAGCGATCTCGAACGCCCTCATTCTCAGGGTCTTGTCGTATGGACGGGTCATATCTGGGAAGCGTGGTCCGAACTCTGCCATATTTGGTCCTACGAGCGGATTCGGAAGGTGGTTGATGTGGTCTGTGATGACCATGAGGTCGCCTACCTTGAAATCGAAGTTGACTCCACCTGCCGCATTTGAAACGAAGAGATACTGGATGCCGAGCACCTTCATCACGCGGATCGGAAGGGTAACGAGTTCCATTGGATATCCTTCATAATAATGGAAGCGTCCCTGCATGGCAACGACAAACTTTCCACCGAGTTCACCTGCTATGAAGTTACCCTTATGACCTACAGCTGTAGATACAGGAAAACCTGGAATCTCCTTATATGGTATGACAGTCGGATTCTCGATCTTGTCGGCAAGCTTACCGAGGCCGCTTCCGAGAACGATTCCGACTACAGGCTTTCTGCCGTCGAGTTTCGCTGCGATATATTCGGCAGCGGTCATGATCTTTTCTACTCGTGGATCCATAATCTGTTCATTTGTTTTCTAGCGTTATCAATAATCTCCCTCTCCCCTTCAACAACTCTGCCGCGCATGATGAACCTGCCGTTGCAGATCACCGAATCTATGCAGTCTGAATGTGCCGAGTATACGAAATTGGCAAGGAATCCTGCCGGAGAAAGGAACTGATAGTTGTCGATGTCGACGATGAGAAGGTCTGCCAATGCGCCTTCCTCAATGCGTCCTGCGTTGATGCCCAATGCCTTGGCTGCATTGGTGGATGCCATGGCTGCAAGCTCCTCAAGAGGCATTGCAGTCGGGTCTACACGCCATGCCTTCTGCACTATGGCTGCGGTCTTCATGGCCTCGAGCAGGTCGAGGTTGTTTGATGAGCCGCATCCGTCCGTTCCTATACATACATTGGCGCCTGCGGCCTTGAGTTCGTTGTAGCGGAACATATAGCCCGAAGCGAGCTTGAGGTTAGAGTTGATGTTATGGACACATGTCACTCCCCTTTCACCAAGGATCTTCACATCATTGTCCGACAGCCAAAGCGTGTGCGCTGCTATCACGTCAGGCCCGAGGACTCCGAGGCTGTCAAGATATTCTACCGGAGACATGCCATGCTCCTTCATGCAGTCATCGACCTCCTTCTTCGTCTCAGAGATATGGATGTGGATCTTGAGGCCATGCTTGCGGGCAAAGTCTACCGCCCAAAGCATCATCGGCTCCCTTACAGAATAGATTGCATGCACGGAAATAAGCAGCTGGGCCTTCTCGTCCCATGACCTTGTCATCTCATACACCTCCTGGCACTGGATCTTCTGACGTTCAGATTCCTCAGGGTCATTCTTGTCAAGCACCACATATGACAATGCTGGACGGAGTCCGAGCTCCATCGCCGCCTTGTATGCCATCGGCATGTGCCAATACTGGTCATTGAAAGTGGTCGTACCGGTCTTGATCATCTCCAGGCATGCAGCCTTGGTCGCATGATAGACATATTCTTCATCTATATGCTCCTCGACCTGCCAGATCCTGTCAAGCCACTCGTGAAAGGCCATATCCTCGCCGATGCCCTTCATCAGCGCCATTCCCGCATGCGTGTGCATGTTGATGAATGATGGGAATGCCGCCTTTCCGGTGCAGTCTACGACTTCGGCACCTTCCGGCACAACTGTCTGACTATCAGATGGAACGATCTTGGCGATCAGATTGCCCTCGATGAGGATATCTGACGCAATCCCCTCTGACACAATATTTTTCAATAGAATCGTTCCCATAAATTTCAATGAGTTTAAAGTTTTCAAAGTTATAAATAAATTCTCACAAAATCACGCCACAGATTAATATTTAACAAAAAACAAAACTTTGTTTGACAATTTCAACAAAAACCCTTACATTTACTACGATTTGTCAGCAACTACTGAAAAAACAATACAAAAAAATACACAAACCACTTAAAACTAAGTAATACTTAGTAGATAGATACAGAAATAGAACATACATAAAATACACAAACCACTTAAAACTAAGTAATAATGGCATTCAAAGGAGCAATCGAAGTAGACACTCAAAAGTGTAAAGGCTGCGGTGTCTGCGTTGAAAACTGTCCGACCAAGAGCATCCAGCTCGCTAAGATGGTCAACGGTAAGGGTTATCATTATGCCGAGATGGTGGGTGATGCTTGCATTGGCTGTTCAAACTGTGCAATCGTCTGCCCTGATTCGGTAATCACTGTTTACAGAGTTAAAATCTAAGGG
>JAEIGA010001844.1_pt1 | contig 33688 bp, 52 predicted proteins | sample 9270691 | NCBI WGS metagenome assembly JAEIGA01 (sample SAMN17057246, study PRJNA624740) | gut metagenome | biome: biome; isolation source: fecal sample | host: Bos grunniens | place: China: Xizang | collected 2019 | reverse complement strand
TGCTCAAAAATCTGCGCAAAAGTTAAAAATCAAACAAAAAGGCGGTGAAAAATACGGAATATGGGCTGGAATATTTAAAAAACAAGTTGAGACAAAAGCAACCAAAAGTGCGTACCAGATACGCATATTATGAGATGCACAACTATGTCAGTGACCTGAGTAACATAATGCCTGCGCAATTTAGGCAGATCGCTTACTCACTGGGTTGGTGTGCAAAAGCTGTTGACAGCATTGCAGATCGTATTGTGTTTGACCGCTTTAAAAACGACGACTTTGAGATTGGGGAGATTTATAAGCTTAATAACCCTGATGTCTTAACTGACAGTGCAGCGCTGTCCGCGTTGATCTCCGCTTGCAGTTTTATTTATATTGGGTGGGACGACACAGGTTATCCTACGATGCAGGTTATAGATGGATATAACGCTACTGGCGAGATAGATACAACGACCAATCTCTTGACCGAGGGCTATGCGGTACTAAAACGCGACCGTTACAATATGCCCGAAATAGAGGCATATTTCCGCCCACATCAAACGGACTACTATTCCCACGGAAAACTCGCGGAATCATTTACGCATGATGCACCATATCCGCTGCTCGTGCCAATCATCAACAGACCTGATGCTAAACGGCATTTTGGTCATAGCCGGATTAGCCGAGTGTGCATGGATATCACACAAGCGGTTATCAGGACGTTTAGGCGCATGGAGATATGTGCAGAGTTTTATAGTTTTCCGCAAAAATATTTTTTAGGCGTTGATCCTGATGTGGAGTTAGACCCAAAAGCCGCTACAGTCGCCTCATTACTTTTGTTAGGACGCGATAATTTGGGTAATTTGCCTGTTGCTGGTCAATTTACACAGCAAAGTGTAGCTCCATTTTTAGACCAGCTCAAAGCATACGCCTCTATTTTTGCTGGAGAGACAGGGCTAACACTTGATGATTTTGGTTTTAGCACTGACAATCCTGCAAGCTATGACGCAATCCGCGCAAGTCATGAGCAATTGAGATTAGCTACGCGTAAGGCACAACGTACGTTTGGCACAGGATATCTCAATGCTGGCTATCTTGCAGCGTGTATCCGCGACAAATACAGCTATAACAGACAGGCTTTTGCAAATACAATACCTGAGTTTGCTCCGATATTTGAGCCTGATGCCACTGCTCTCGGAGCGGCAGGCGATGCCATAAACAAAATTAATCAGGTTGTGCCCGGATTTATGGGTGCCGAAAACATTCGCCGTCTTACAGGTCTGGAGAGTGATGCTGAGTGAGTGATATTTTTAGTATCATTAGCACCAAAGTAGCATCTGATCCGCGCTTACGGTCGGTAATCAAAAAAATAAACGCAGGTACAGCAACGTTTTATGATACCGCATATTTTGCGGATGTTTATTCGGGCATCACAGGCAATGTCTTTGGTGCTAATGTGCTTGATCTCAGCGTGGAGGACAGAGAGGCTGTATGTATAGCCTTGCTGCAAAACAATCACAGCGAGATAAATGACATATGTGCTCAGGTACAAGGCATCATTGACGACGCAGCAGGGATACATATACGTGCTCAAAAAGCGGTCTTTCCGCGCGAGCGAGTTATACAGCTTGCACACTCGCTTATTGACCCTACCGTTGCCGATAGCGTTATAAAACGCAGAGCTACAACGGGCGTAAAAAACGTGTCTGAGAGTTTTCACGATGACTATATCAAAGTTAACGCAAAATTTCGCAACGATGCGGGATTTACGGTCTATATTGACCGTAAGACAGACGGCAATTGCTGCGAGTGGTGCAATCAGATCGCAGGTCGCTATGTCTATGGCACTGAGCCTGATGACGTATACCGCCGCCACGATAACTGCGACTGTACAGTGACCTACGTAAATGGCAAAAAACGGCAAGACGTTTGGTCAAAACGGTCGTGGGAAAGTCCAAAAATCGGAGCAGGCGCAGCAAATCCAACAAGGTTAACCGCTATTCAAGCGGCAGAAAAAGAGCAACAAAATTTGCCAAAAATACAGTATGGAGCAAGCCAGTAATGCCGTCGGTGAGAGCTGATAAGTAGTGGGTGCAATTCCCACCTGCTGTATTTAAATATATATATATATATCATCAGGTAGCCGTCTATTTTGGCGGCTACCACAAAAACAGGTGTGATAAAATGGCAAAACCAAACCTTCGTCCCGATCACAACGGGACGCAGAGAGCACAGTTTGAATCAAACAAAAAAAAGATATACATGACTCAGACGGTTTGTGGAATTTGCGGAAAACTTGTCGATTTTTCGCTAAAATTTCCACATCCAATGAGTCCAACAATAGATCATATCATACCCGTCGCAAAAGGCGGTCATCCGTCTGACCTCAGCAACTTGCAGCTTGCTCATTTTTGCTGCAATCGTCAAAAATCTGATAAGATTGTAGCAGGTCAGGACTTTTCGACGGGTCGCGAATTGATCTCAAACAGGCTTTTACCGCTCACTTTTGATTGGCAAAGCCTATAAAATTGAGCCTGTGAGCCAAACAACGAAAGGAGCTGTCTTATGCCCGAAATAAGGCTCGGAAGGCAGACTCCAACAATCTCGGTAGTACAACCTTACACGCAATCGAGAGGACAAGAGGCTGTCGAGCTATATAACAAATCAAAGCGCAAAGCGCAAGAGTGGCAGGAACTACAACTTGAAGATATGATGGCTGTAGATGATGATGGTCTATGGATCCACATAAAATACGGCTACTCAGTGCCGCGTCGTAACGGTAAATCTGAAATATTGACAATGCGCATGATGTGGTCACTAACCCACGGCAGACGCACGCTTTACACGGCACATCGTGCAACGACGTCAAGCGATATGTGGGGCAAATGTTGCGACAGACTCGCAGAAATAGGCTACATTGAGGGCGTAGATTATAAGACCACAAAAAAATACGGTCTTGAGACTATCGAGTGGCTTAAAGACGACACAGGTGCTGTTATAAAATTCCGCACTCGCTCATCAAAAGGCGGTCTTGGCGAGGGCTATGACGATCTTATCATTGACGAGGCGCAGGAGTACACTTTGGATCAGGCATCTGCCCTCAAATACATAGTGACTGACAGCAAAAATCCTCAGACTATCATGTGTGGCACTCCGACAACAGCTGTATCATCTGGTACAGTTTTTATGGAGTATCGCAAAGAGACACTTTCGGGCGCAAAAGATACCTCTGGATGGGCGGAGTGGTCAGTGCCACAATTGACAGACGCACACGACCCCGAATTGTGGTATGAGACAAACCCGTCACTGGGGTACATTTTGAGCGAGCGCACAATCAAAGACGAGCTTGGCAACGATCAGGTTGATGACAATATACAGCGTCTCGGTTTGTGGTTGACGTACAGTCAAAAATCGGCTATAAGCCGCCGCGAATGGGAGTCATATATTGTCAAGGATAAACCAGTCTTAAAAACTCCAATCCGCCTATTTTTTGGCGTAAAATATGCAAAAGCAACGTCAAATGTCTCTCTTTCAGTTGCCGTCAAAACAAATGACGACAAAGTTTTTGTTGAGGCTATTGATTGTAGATCAATAAGAGACGGCAATGATTGGATAATCACCTATTTAAGGTCAGCAAATGCAAAAATCGTTGCTATTGATGGCGCAGGTAATCAAGAGATTTTAAGCTCACAGCTTAGGGATGCAGGCGTAAAATGCAGGATTGTACTGCCAAAAGTAGCGGATATAATAACCGCGAATGCCCTTTTTGAGCGACAGTTATTCGGCGACTGTATCCGTCATTGCGGTCAGCCCTCGCTTACACAGGCTATCTCAAACGCAGATCATAGATCAATTGGCAGTAGCGGTGGATATGGCTATATATCTCTGCTTGACGGCGCTGACGTGTCGTTGGTTGAGTCCATATCTCTTGCGCATTGGCTCTGTGCAACGACAAAAGAGCCTAAAAAACAGTTAGTCAGATATTAGGAGGCAGTATGGACAAGTCAACGCTTAATAAAATTAACGCCTTTACACGGCGAGAGCTTACGGAAAAAGAGCTATATGTTTTTCCGGTGCATCTCTGCGACAACAATATCGACCGTGACGGAGAATGCTTTGACGATGACTCGCTCGTAAAATTAAAAGAGCTTTTTGTCGGAAAAACAGGCATTTTTGACCACGATCCCCGGGGCGCAAATCAGAGCGCACGAATTTTTGACACGGAAATCGTGTCAGAGCCTGGAAAAACCACAAAAGACGGCAGACCCTACAAATACTTAAAGGGCATGGCGTATATGATGCGCACTGACAATAACAAGTCACTTATTGACGAGATTGACGGGGGCATAAAAAAAGAGGTAAGTATCTCATGCTCTGCAAATAAGCGTGTATGCTCGATATGCGGCACAGATCGCAACAAATCATCGTGTGAGCATATCAAAGGCAATAGCTATAATGGCATGATTTGCTACAATATCCTAAAAGATATCACCGATGCCTATGAGTGGAGCTTTGTTGCCGTGCCTGCTCAGGTCGAGGCAGGCGTAACAAAAAAATATAGCCTTGGAGTGGACAAAAAGGAGGAAAAATCAATGGATTTTAAGCCAATTACAACACAGGCTGAATTTGATGCAGCTGTCAAACTGTTGGTAGATGCAGCTGTTGCAGACGCAAAAAAAGCGTTTGAAAACTGGCTTAGCCCAGAGGCGGCGGCAACGCTCAGAAATGAGCGCGATGATTTTGCTGCCAAAAATCACAATTATGAGATCGGAGCGATAAAGACTAAGGTAGCCGCAGAAAAAGGCATCCCTATAGAGCTTGCACCAAAGCTTGCAGGTGAGACAGAGGAGGATATACGCAAGGATGCAGATGTTTTTGCAAAGCATATTAATAAATCGCCTAAATATACAGCAACGCCTAAGTTTATAGGCGATACTGGCACAGGTGATGCCAAAACAAATTTACAACTCAAAATGCTTGAAGCACTTGAAACAAACTAAGGAGGCTAATTATGAGCACTGTAACAAATACAGGAACACTTTTTCCGCACGAATTATCGCTTGATATGTTTAATCAGGTTAAAGGACACTCCACGCTCGCAAAACTTTCTGGCACTGATTCCGTCCCTTTTGCCGGCACAGACATATTTGTGTTTTCGATGGACGGTGAGGCGTCCATCGTTGGCGAAGGGGAAAATAAACCAGCTGGAGAGGCAACAGTAGGTACGGTATCGATTAAGCCAATCAAGGTAGTATATCAGCATCGAGTGACCAATGAATATCAAAAAATGTCAAACGAAAAGCGTATACCATATCTTAACGCATTTAGCATGGGATTTGCGAAGAAAATTGCAAGAGCACTTGACATTTGCGCCATCCACGGTGTAAATCCAGCTGATAATGTCGAGTCCCCGATGATTGGCAATAACTGCTTTGATAAAAAAATTAGCAATACAGTAACATACTCTAACTTAACTCCAGATGACAATATTGATAGTGCTGTTGGTTTGATACAGACAGCCGAAAGAGATGTAACAGGACTTGCTATGTCGGCGTCGGTTGGTGCAGACCTCGGAAAAATGAAAATGTCTGACTCTCATGCGCCGATGTACCCAGAATTTAGATTTGGCGCAAACCCCGGAAATTTCGGCGGAATGAAAGCGGACATCAATACAACTGTATCTTTTGGCAACAGTCTTGACCGTGCTATTGTTGGCGATTTTGCCAATGCTTTCCGCTGGGGATATGCCGAGGATATCACCTTTGAGGTAATTGAGTTTGGTGATCCAGACGGACTCGGTGATCTTAAACGTAAAAATCAGGTCTGCTTACGTTCGGAGGCGTTTATCGGTTGGGCAATACTTGACCCTGCGTCATTTGCACGCATCGTTGCAACAAACCCCTGACAAGTCTCACCGTAAGCGCCGAGGACGGTGAGACGGATATTTTCGGCACACAGACAAGTGATTTACAGACAGATGTTAACGTTGCAAATGGTGCTATAACAGGTACTCTCAAATACTATGACGACGCGACAAAAGCCCTTGTCCAGGATTGGGGTGCAGGTAATTTCCTTGTCCTTAAATTTGCTGACATTGATGCTGATGCAACGTCTGTCATGGTAGGTCTTGAGCCTTCGCAGGGTAGTGGGCTTGTCGAGTTGATTAATGATCCGGATAAAAACGGAGTATTTAAGATTACAGACAAAAACACTCAGAAATTTAAGGTTGTGCAAAAATGTAAAGATAGCTCAGGTAATAGCTATACAAATGTACAGGTATTTGATTTGTCCGGTCTTACTTGTGAGGTGTCATAATGATATATGTAGATCACTCACGACCATTGTCCACTGTGGAGGAGACTACAAAGGAGGCTGAGACAAATGGGCGCAGTGTACGCAACCGTAAACGACATAACAGCACTGGGGATACAACTGACAGCAGCCCAGATGCAGGCAGCGGAGATACTGCTTAGTACTGCATCTGCAAAACTTAGGAGTACTGCCAAAGGCTATGGTAAGGATATAGATGCTATGATTGCAGCGGATGAGGACTATGGCGATACTGTAAAAAGCGTCATCATCCAATCCGTAACAAGATCGCTCAATTCAATTGCGGACAGTTCCCCTGCTATTTCGCAGGGGTCTGAAAGCAACGGTACGTATAGCATATCTGCAACATATGTCAATCCAGGTCAATCGCTATATTTTATGCGCAACGAGCTTACTGAGCTGGGTTTGCGCAGACAATCATTTCGGGCTATTAATATATATGGTGATTGACATGATTACAAATATACCAGGTATAACTATATGGGAGTGGATCACTGTTGATCGAGCACCAGCATATATCAGACATACGACAGCAGACGCATACTGGCAGCCGTCATATGGTGAGACGGACGGAAAAGACCGAACACCCGATAATTCGGTGTTTGTGTCTATTCCTGCAACATCAACAGACTATTGTCCTAAGACGGATGATAGGGTTGTCAGCGGCATAATTGACGACGATTTGCCGCCCAAAACAGCCCTCACAGTATCAAATGTCAAGGATTTGCGAGCAATAGGCTCGCCACGAGTACAGCACATTGAGCTGATTTTAAAATGATAAACTTTAAAGGTCTTGTGTTTGCGCCTAATTTTAGGCAAAAACACGACAAAAAAATTGCTGAAGCTCAGAATTATATTGATAATAGTTGTCTTAAATATCTGCCAAATTACACTCCGATTGCTCAAAAACGGTTTAAAAACCGCGGAAAAATGAGTAAATCGCACGTAATCAAGCAGCCAGGACTAATTATTAATACTGAGCCAAAGGCGCGAAAAGAATACTACACCAATAAAGGCTTTTCCGGCGCGTCCAGAGGTAAATACTGGTTTGAGCGAATGAAAGCCGACCACAAGGCTGATATCTTAAAAGGGGTGAACGAGAAATGAACAGTATAATTGAGTGCGTAAGAAACTATATAATGGATTTTCCTGAGCTCGACGAAAATAGATGTTTGCTTGTCGAGTATTTAGGAGACAAAGCCATTGAGTACACCGTCGAAGCTACGCCTTGCGATCCTATCTATAAGCAGTATACGGACGGCGAAAAAGTTAAACAGTTTGAGTTTATTTTTGCAAGCCGCCAATACTTTAGTGCAGATGTTAATACCTGTATTGATAATCTCCATTTTTACGAAAAATTTGAGGATTGGATAGAGGGAAACAATGACAACGGTGTGCTGCCTGATCTCGGAGAAAGCAGGACACCAGTTAGCCTTGAAGTGCTTACAAAAGGTTATGCCTTATCAGCTGAGGCAGACACTGCAAGATATCAGATACAATTAAGACTGATTTATGAGGAGGTAAAAAATGTCAACGAAAATAGTACCACGCCATAAGATATTAGCATTTATGGGCGTGACAGAGACTACCACATCGGGCGGTACAACAGTAACAACTACAACATACTATCGTATGACAAAATTTACGCAGCTGCCAACATCAAAAAATCCAATCGAATATGCAAGGCAGTATGTAGATGAGCCTTTTAGCGAGACTGATGTTATGGGCTATAGCCCGAGTATAAGCTATGCTTTTGACAAGCATACAGACATACCTGTGCATAATGAACTCGCCAAAATTGCAAATGATGAGCTGCTTGGCGATGATGCGGTAAGATCAATTATTGTAGTTAATACTGAGACAAACGAGGCTGTCAAGCGTGACTATGCTGTCATCCCAAATACCGAGGGAGACAATCTAAACGTATACACTTATAGCGGCACGTTTAAAGTTAAAGGCGAGCTGATAAAGGGTACAGCTGCAACAACTGACAACTATCAGACTATCACGTTTACCGAGGCGAGTTAGGTAGCCGGAGCTGAGGAAGTCAGCTCCGAAGAACAGAACGAACCTGCGGAGCAAGCCGAAGAAGAACCACAGGAAGAATAATAACGGAGGAATGAGCCTATGAGCCAAGGAAACAATAAAGTATGGGAAATAAACGGGTTGAGCCTTGAACTCGACCTTTCTGATGCAGACGTAGTTGAACGCTATGAAAATGCGTTCGACAAAATGAAAACAGCAGAACAGGCTATACCTAAAGACGGTAAAACATCTGAGAGGATACGCGCTGCTTGCAAGATGTTCTATGATCTGTTCGAGGCGCTTTTCGACGAGGAAACAGCTGATAAGATATTTAAAGATACTCCTACGAGTATACCTGAGTATATAGCTGTATACGAAAATTTCATTACATTTGCAACAGCGCAGCGTGACACAAATCAGAACTATCTTGCAGGCGTTATAACAAAATACGCCCCTAACAGAAAGCAGCGCCGCACACAGCAGCGTCGCACAAAGAAAAAATGATAAATATGCTATATGAGCCGCTCCCTGATACTGTCACAGCTGACGGTATAGAGTATACCGTACTTACCGACTATCGGGAGTGGCTGCGTTTCGCAGACTTAATAAGAGACAAGAGCATAGATGATAGAGTCAGGCTCTCACTGCTTGCACAGTGGCTTGATCCTTTACCTGAGCTGATTACAGCGGATATCGTCACCGCTCTTTTTGACTTTTATAAAGCAGCAGCTCTTGATCCTGATCCTCCGGAGGTGGAGGACGACGCAGAGCCCGAGGACGACGCTACAAAGCCACCTGTATTTGACTGGTGCATAGATGCAAAGTACATAATCGGAGACTTCCTGCGCTACTACGGCATAGACTTGCTGAGTGTAGAATACTTGCACTGGTGGCATTTTAAAGCATTTTTCGCTGCTCTGCCAGATGACTCGGTGTGCCAAAAGCGTATAGCTTACCGCAGTATTGACCTCGGTACTATCAAGGATGATAAAGAGAGGGCAAGGATTGCACGTATACAACGCTCTATTGCTATCCCGTATGAGTGCGAGGATAGTATGATCGCCGCTGCTTTCGGAATTTTTTTATGAATATGAATATGGAAGAGATAAAAATACCGCCAATACGGCGAGACTGGGCACTATGTCCACATTGCGGTGCAAAGACAGTGCTTTATGATAATACGGCAAATTGCAGCGGAGTGCATATCAAGTGCTCTCGCGGCTGTAAAAAAGAATTTGAGCTAAAAATAGTAAAAGGAAAACAAGTGCATTGAGCCTATGAGCCGCACTATCCACCATAAGGAGGGATACGTGTGGCTTTTGACGGCACATTAAAATTTGATACCTCGATAGTAACCGAGGGGTTTGAGGCTGGGATTGATAAAATAAACAGCCTTGTCAAAAAAGGTATGCAGATAGTGGCAGGCGCTACGGCAGCTGCCACAGCTACCATGATAGCACTCGGAAAGAGTGCGCTTGATGCCTATGCAGACTATGAGCAGCTCACAGGCGGCGTAGAGACGCTATTTAAAGCATCAGCAGATATAGTCAACGAGTATGCTTTAAACGCATATAAGACCGCAGGCATGAGCGCTAACGAGTATATGGAGACAGTAACGTCGTTTTCGGCGGCGCTGATCTCCTCACTCGACGGCGACACCGCGAAAGCGGCTGAGATAGCTGATAAAGCTATCACTGATATGTCGAATAACGCAAATAAAATGGGAAGCTCTATGGAGAGCATCCAAACCGCATATCAGGGATTTGCAAAGCAAAACTATACCATGCTTGATAATCTCAAACTCGGTTATGGTGGCACAAAATCAGAGATGGAGCGCCTGCTTGCTGATGCTGAGGCTATAAGCGGTATACACTACGATATAGCAAGCTATGCGGACGTTGTAGAGGCTATCCATGTAATACAGGATGAGATGGGTATCACGGATACTACAGCCCGTGAAGCTGCAGAGACAATAAGTGGCTCTGTAGGCATGACTAAGGCTGCATGGTCTAACCTTATTGTTGGCATAGCCGACGATAACGCAGACTTTGACAAGCTGCTTGATGATTTTGTCGATAGCGCAACAGCCGCCGCCGAAAACATCCTGCCACGTGTCGAGGTAATCATCGGCGGACTTGGTAAGCTTGTTGAGGGCATGAGCGGTGTAATGGCTCAGGCTCTTGTGGGCTTTGTTGACATCCTACCTGATATCATAGCAGCAGGCGTATCTCTTGTAGATACGCTTGTAACTGCTATTGCGGACAATGCAGATCAGCTGACTGATGCAGCGTTGCGGATAGGATTACAGTTTGCGGATGCGATTACCAAGATACTGCCAAAGCTCGTAGATATCGGATTTAAGGCGCTTACATCATTTATACAGGGTATCTCCGCACACATCGAAGATATCGCAAGTATGGCAATGCAGCTGCTCTCAGAGCTTGCAAACGTCATAATTGATAATGCTCCTGCTCTGATTGAGGCAGCTACTGAGTTAATAGCGGAGCTGATAGAGTATGTAGCCGATAACACCGACGCATTTATCACAACCGCCATAGACGTACTTATGGCGGTTGCTCAGGCGCTGCTTGACAATGCACCTATCATCATAGATGCGCTTATTAAGGCATTACCTATCATACTTAAAGCTCTTGTTGATAGCTTGCCGCAAATCATTCAGGCGCTTGTAACTATCGGAGTAGGTATAATACAGTACATACCTGAGATATTTGCTCAGATCGTGCAGATGCTGCCTGAGCTTATAGGCACTATCATAGTTGCGATTGTAGATGCTGTACCGCTAATACTTGATGCTTTTGCACAGCTGTTTGGCGCAAGTATAGTAGCCCTCGATGATATGTGGGATACTCTGATGCAGGCTCTTGACGATACGATAAAATCGATCGCCGAATACTTTGATATCGGCTTTGATTTTATTGTCGATTGGGGCAAAGATATAGTCAACTCCGCAGTTAATACAGCAAGCGACTTTTTTGAGGGCATTGGGCGTTATTTTAGCAAGATTCCGGGCAAAATCAAAGACACACTATCAGATGCAATCCGTGCTGTCATAGACTGGGGCAGTAATGTAGCAAGCAAGATGCTCGATATCGGCGCAAATATTGTCCGCGGTATCTGGGACGGCATCAAAAATATGGGCAGTTGGCTCAAAGATAAGGTCTTTGGTTGGGCTGATGACTTTATCGACAGCATCAAAGATGTATTTGGCATACACTCTCCGTCCACTGTCATGCGTGACAGTGTCGGTAAGTACCTCGCTCAGGGTGTGGGCGTAGGATTTACTGAGGAGCTGCCAGACGTTGCAGACGATGCCCGTGATATGCTTACGTCGCGCAAGATGATCGTAGGACTGTCAGAGGCAATGCCAAGCGCTACATCTGATATCATCAACAATCAGTACACGTACAATAACACAGTCAACAATAGCGCCCCGGGACGCTCGGAATCACAGCCTATAGTCCTCAACGTACAATTTGTAGTTGGTGAGGAGATTGTTGCTGAGGGCGTTATTGATCTTGTCGCTAATGAGATAGACGAGCGTCAGGGCTTAAAGGTCCAACTTAAACGTAAAGGAGTGACAACATGAGGCGTAAAGGATTTACACTCAATGATAAGCATACCTATTATACTTTTGGGTTGAGTATGCTTAAACATAATGTAGGCTCTCCGCCCGAAGATGAGCACATCGAGCGTGTGCCATATAGTAATATCACGTATAATTTTGACTCCCTTTTTAATAAAAAAAGCTACGGTGAGCGTGAGCTCACCTATGAGTTTGATTTTATCGAGCTTGATATCAATAAGGCAGAGGATAAGATCGTAAAAATACGTGAGTGGCTGCGCTTCAGCGGCAGTCTCAACCTTTATGATGACTATTATCCGCATTATCACTTTAGCGTCAGAAAGCCGAGCTTTTACAGCACAGAGTCTCACGGTGTATATAAAATCAAGATCGTATTTAAAGCAGCTCCTGCTATGCTGTCAAATCCTGATAAACTTAGGTATACGGCAGTAAATGTGGCATTACCAGACGTTAACGGCGACGGTAAAGTTGACATGAGTGACGCATCACTTATCCTTGCAGCATATGCTGCACTATCGACTGATCCGCCGCAAGACCCGGGACTTACACCTAAACAGCTCAAAGCCGCTGATGCAAATATGGACGGTAAAATCGATGCTTCAGACGCAGCAATGGTATCTGAGTTTTACAGCCTTTTAGCTCGGACAGATAGTCCTTATAACGGGATGTCTCTCCCTGCGGCATGGGCTGCATATCTTAACGATTATTTTAATACAGGCGGAGGTGAGGTATATTAATGTTTACAATATCGGCTATAAATGGCAACAATACAACGGTTATCCATGCTAATGATCCTGATAGTATGTGTCGATTAAGTGCAGGCAAATTTGCCCACGAAGTCAACGCTATCCCTGCATTTAATTTTAATATCGCTGCGCTTAACCCTGTATACAGTGACCTGCACGACCGCACGACGATCATATCAATACATAATGATAAAACGGACGAAGTGGATTTTGAAGGACCTCTCATACATAGCAAAGAGGATGTAACATCAGGCGGTAAGGTATACAAGCAATGTAGCTGCGAGGGCTATCTCACCTATCTCAATGATAGTATACAGCAGTATCATCATTATGAGAGTGCTACGGTCACGGAATTTATCACGGCGCTGCTTGACTATCACAACAGCGTTACGCCTGCTGAAAAGCACATAACGCTTGGTACTTGTGATTTTTCGGGCGACAATACCAACAGCAAGACTACATCATATCGCAGTACCCTCGAGGAAATCAAGGTCAACCTTATAGATCGTATCGGCGGCGAAATGCAGATACGCAAGGTCAACGGCACTCTGGTACTTGACTTTGTACAACGTTTAGGAGTTGTGTCAAGCACTACCATAGAGCTTGCTAAAAACATTGTATCGCTCAACGTTGATACTGATACATCGAATATCGTTACCAGACTCGTGCCACTTGGTACACAGCTCAACGACGAGACTTCTGAACGACTGACGATCTCCGAAGTCAACAACGGTCTGCCATACATCGACGATACAGCCGCTATAGCACAATACGGTATCATTATGGGTGCGCAAGTCTTTGACGACATAACAGTAGCATCCAACCTTAAACAGCGAGGACAGGAGTACCTCGCAAATAACAACCGGGTTAAAAAGGGCTACGCAGCGCAAGTACTTGACTTATCTCTATTAGAGCCTCAGCTCAACAACTCTCAGCTCTGTATCAGAGCAGGCAATACTTATCATTTTAAGCATGATATCATAAACCTCGATGAGGATTTGAGAGTGATGAAATGTACGGTTGACATCTTTAAGCCGTACAAACCCGACATACAAATCGGCGACAAGGCAGAGACTATAACATCTATCGCCACTCAGACTGCCAGCCTGCTCGAATACGAGCTGCCGAAGCAGCGCGTTGACATACTTGCATCAGCTAAAGCGACGGCTACAGCTCTGATTGAGGCAGGCATCGAGGGTCATGTAACGATAAATGGTAACGAAGTACTAATTATGGATACAACAGACAAGACAACGGCGACTAAAGTCTGGCGCGGAAATATGGGTGGATGGGGCTACAGTAGCAACGGATACAATGGACCATATGACATAGCTATCACTATGGACGGCGCAATCGTTGCTGACTTTATTACCGCAGGAGTACTCCGAGGCTTAGAGATAACTAATGGTAACGGCACGTTTCATGTTACGCCTAACGGCGCGGTGACTGCATCTGCAATTGACATTACAGGTGGCAGCATCAACATTGAGACAGTCTCCGAATCATTTGATGTCATATCTCTCAGCCATAGATCTCAGCAGTATAACACAATATGGACGCACAAAATGTCTCCCCTTGAATGGACACTCGAAAATACAGATATTGCTTGCAAGATACAAGCTCAGGCAGGTGCAATTACGTTTTATCACAGCGATACGATGACGATGCAGCTTAGTACTACTAATGGCAATATCAGTACAAGTGGTGATATCTTGGCTACAAATGGCAGTATATGGGGTGGACATCTGCTATATGAGGATAGCCCAGGCGCGTACTATGATGTCAAGACTATGATTGACAGTTTGCAATCTCAAATAAACGCAATGCGCGGAAGCTAAGGAGGGCAAAATGAGGGTATACAATCAAATAAAGGATATTGAGATCAATATCGGTGATACGATACAATTTAACGTCACAGTAAATGTCGAGGACGGCACCTCTTTAGAGGGTTGCACGCTGATGCTGCTTATATCCAGTGACACAGACAATACCGAGCCTATCATCAAGGTAAACGGTACGGCAGACGGCACAACAGAGGGGCTGTATCATATACTCCTTGCAACAGCTGACACATCAAAGTTATGTGAGGGTGCATATAAGATGTATTTTGACCTTGTAGATACAGAGGATAACGAGTATAAAAAGCTTGTTTGCGGCTTATATGCTCACTCCGCTCCGAGGGCGACAATATGAATCTTGAGGTTAAAAAGCAAAGTATTGACTTGAATCTGAACTGCAAAGAAATAAATATTGGCATGAAATTAACCAAAGATATAGGTACAAGTCTTAGTGTTGATAGTATAGCAGCACCTGAACAAATAAAGGAGCTTACAAGTCCTTTGCCTTTATTATTTCGGACGACGACAGATGCAGTGCTGCTTGACTGGAGCATACGCGGAGCAGCAGGCGGAGTAGGTAAGATAGGAGTAAACTACCTAAAACAGGTAGAGCATACAATGTCCGACGGCACGTATGGCAAAAGAGTGTATCAGACACAGAGCTGGATAACAACACGTACAGGTACATTTAATTCAGGACAAGCTACTGCTATCGGCTTTAATTTTCACAGGTCTGATAACAGTACTATCGTACCAGCCGATGTTGGAAAAATGTACATTATGATAGGTGATGGTGATCCCGAAACGGAGGGCATTGAGCTTGATATATTTCAGGGTGGAGTTAAGCCGAATGGCGACTATGATTTAAACTACTGGATCACACGATTTGGTGATGACGGTAGTGGTAATAACGTACTTTATGCAAACAACGATATAAGTTATATCCCCATTCGCTGCGGCACGGCGGTTTTCAGGCTCAAACCTGACACGGATTACAGTTTTGCGAGAGTCGGCGGTGATACTGATATCGAAATACAATACACAACTGCCAAAGATCGTGCTGATCTAAGCATAAGTTGGAGTAATCTCCCAGGGCTTAACAGTATTCCTGGAAATAACGCTCCTCAAAAAACTACGGAACAATGGACATCAGTATCTGGATACAACAGATACTGGAACAGCTCAACATCGTATGCAATCTTAGATTCGCGCCCAGCAACCTTTGAATACTGCTCATATTTTGCTGACCTAAAAGCTGGCAGCTATAAAATAATCGCAGAATACTACGGTGATAATCAATGGCAAAGTACACGTATCCTTGACGATCAGACTCCATACATGGCGTTAGTATCTGAGGATAATGTTCAGATACTCAGCAAAACGTCTATTTTTCGGGGCAGTACGAAATTTCAACACGAGGAATACGGCTTTTCGCTTGGAGTTGACACTCGTGTTGGCTTGTATTTTAAGGCAATCCCAAAATACAATACAATCGGCTTCGTGAGATTTATGATAGTCGATTCCAGTGTAAATGCGGAACCTTTTACAGTCCGCGACGGATCAGATACTATATCTGGCGAAACGTGCTGGAAACCTTATCACGTCACGCTGCCACTGAGTATAAAATGTGGAGAGCGGACAGCAACTGTAACGATTGACCTTGGTACTGATTTACTCTACGCAAATGATAGTATTGATTATGCGACATCACAGACTGCGATACCGACGTTTGCAGGCGTTAATACAATTACTGTAGATAGCAATATTCCACCGTCCGCGGTATATATAAAGTATAAAAAATATTAAGGAGGTCAAAAAAATGAAAATCGCAGACATGACCCTTGAAGAGCTTACACAATCCCTTAAAGGTACTTTTGTGCAGTGCAATGATTGTGACAAGAGGCACGAGCAAATAGCCACCGAAATGAAGGAAATGAAGGCTATTGCAACAGAAAGCAGAGATAAGATCAATGATGTCGGCAAAGGTATACGGTTGATTAAAGCACTCGTGACTGCTGTGCCGCCCATCTTAGCATTTTTATCATGGCTGTCGCAGCATTGTAGCCCATGAATTGTCAAAACTGCAACTACAATGAGGATGCGTGGGAACACTGTTACCACGAGTCCCGAAAGGATTTTAAAAAAGCTCTAAGAATGGCGTAGATAGTAGCAATAGCTTGCTGCATTGCGACTGTAGTAAGCTGCATTGTCACGTATAAATGCACAAAAGACTATCAGCAATTTATAGCGCAATTTGAGTGCGTCGAAGAAACTATAGTCTCTCAGGACGGCGAGGGAACAAACGTCGCCATTGTAGGCGATAACAACAAAATTGAGAAGGAGTATTGAGTATGGGACAAAAAATCAAAAAGCGCTGGTCTTGGCACAAGAAACAACCAAATAGAGGCGTAGAACCACAGAACAGCGACTATACATGGTTGAAAGCTGCTACGATCAGAGCGGTCAAGACTATGGCTCAGACCGCAGGGGCAACGATAGGAACAACCGCATATATCGACGAAGTAAACTGGAAACTTGTCATCAGCAGTGCGCTACTCGCAGGCTTACTTAGCATCTTGACAAGTATTGGTGGACTTCCCGAGGTCAAGGAGGACTAAAATGCTAAAAATTAAAGATCAATATTTTGTGAGTTTGATCCAAGTGGATGGTATAAATCTTAGCCTTGTCAGAGCTGAGATGTTCTGCGATACTTCTGCTGATCTGCCGTCTGTTGATGATATAGACGGCTGCCTACTTGATATGGGATCTATCGCCTATATTATAGATACAGGCGACGTATATGTGCTTAACTCTGAGGGGGCGTGGAAAAACGCAAACGGAGAGGATAACGCCGCTATTGCCGCATCTGTAAGCGCTAACACACGTCAACTTGACGAGCCTATACAAGACATTGCTAAGACTGCTGAGGCTCTTAAAAACGAGCCTGAGAGCACCCCAGAGTATATACTCCTAAGGTAGGTGATATAGATGATGCTCTACGAGGCTTTGATAGCTTCTAAGCTTGGATTTGCCGCAGCTCCTGATATGTATACAGGCTTGCTTGCATCAAAAATGCCATTTAAAAAAGAGACAATATCATCTATGAGCGGCGTCCCTCCGCTCTCATTTAGAGCTAATGGTGAGCCACTTATTGAGTGCTTGATATACGGAGCGACCGGAGGTGTAGGAGACAGAACAGCAAACTTATTTGATAAGTCGAACCCCGACGTATATCAAAATACGACAATCGTTGCAAGTGAGGGAACATGGAGAAAGTACGCCGGACCAGGTAAAGTTTTTAGATTCCCGTGTGAACCGAATGCGAATTATGCAATATCTATCGATTCAAGTATAGCAACGTCTATTTTTAGAATAATGTTAATTGCTGTTGAGGATGTACCGGAAGTAAATGTAGATGTACCCGGAACATTGGTGGTAAACACATCAATGATTTCGTCTTACAGTTTCAGCACGTTAAGCAATTCTAAATACATAATATTTCAGGTTGCTTCGGACGTGTACGAAAACGCATTTGAAACACTTATGTTGAACAAAGGAAGTACACCACTGGCTTACGAGCCATATGGATTTAAAGTGCCTATAATTTGTGGTAATACCACAACAAACATATACTTGGATAGTCCGCTTGATATCAGAGAGACTATCAGCATGGCAGATACAGGCATACAGATACCAACAATCCGCGGCAGCAACACCCTGACGGTAGGCACGACTGTGCAGCCGTCAGTGTATATAAAATATAGGAGGTAAAAAAATGGATAAAAAGATTATCGACATATCAAGGCATCAAGACACTATAGACTTTGACGCGCTCAAAGCAAGTGGTATAGACGGTGTTATCATCAAAGCAGGCGGCTCAGATGACGGCATCTACGAGGACTCCATGTACCGCCGTAACGTCGCGGAATGTGAGCGTGTAGGCATACCATATGGCTTGTATTACTATGTGGGTCCAAAGTGCATCACCCCAAAGGACGGCGTAGCAGACGCAGAGCGCTTTGACAAGCTCATCAAGGATGCAGGAGCAAAGCCTGCATATCCTATATATATTGACTTGGAAAGCACCGATCCACCTGATAAGGCAGGCGCTACAGATGCGACTATTGCATTTTGCGAATACATGGAGGATCACGGCTACTTTGTTGGTATATACGCATCCGATATATCAGGCTTTGCGGAGAGACTTGATCTGAGCCGGCTCGATGCTTATACAAAATGGGTCGCTAACTACAATTGTGCGCCGCAGTACGTCAAAAGTTATGATATATGGCAGTACACCGACAAAGGCATTATCCCTGGTATCAAAGGATATGTGGACGTCAACCACTGCTACAAGGACTTTCCGGAGCTCATCAAGTCTAAGGGCTGCAACGGCTTTCCGAAGCCTGCAACGCAGCAGGCAGCCGAATCAAAGCCAGAGCCTGCAAAGCCTGCCGCGCAGCAGGCAACGACAACAGTCACAGTAAATATCGACGGGGTAGACCGTCCGATAAAAGAGATAAAAATTATCGTATAAAACACACTACGACCTACTACATACTATGCAAAAATTTAAGAATATATCAAATCACGATTTATCGCAATATATAGACGATTGGATAAAAAGCGAACGTGACAGAAAAATCATGAAACGGCGAATCATTGACGGAATAAAGCTCGAAAAATTAGCCGAGGAATTTGAACTGTCACCAAAACAAATACAACGTATAGTCCGCGAATGCAGTCAACTGCTTGCGGATAAAATATTATAATCAAAAATCCTCCTCGGCTATAGCTGTAGGGGGATTATTTTTTATGTCAAAATCACACATAAAATCAAGTGCTAATTTGTGCAAGTATACAAAATGATAGAGTTGACGTAAATTCTTTTTAAAATTGCTTGACTTGACGTCAACTCTGTGTTATAATAAAATCACGGTAAGGGAAACGAAATCCCGAAAATAAAAAAGCCCAAGGGGCAGAAAGAATAAGAGGTAAGAATATGATGAATTTTAGTGAAATAAAAAATGCAGAAATCAAAAATGAGTTAATCGCAATTTATGAGGATAAGTCAAAGTGGAATAAACTAATTGATATCAAGGGCTACAAATTCATTTATGTGTCAGCAAAAAATGAATTCAGGATTCAAGTCGATTCCCCAAGCAAAATGGCAATGGCATTACCAGTTGGTTGCATGGCACATGATTACTTTATGTGGTGCTGCTAAGAAAAAGAAGTCGAATATGCTGTTCTACCGGCACGACGGGGAGAAAAGGAGAAAGTTATGAAAATCAAATTATATTACAATCAGTTCTCGAATGGTGGAGCAGTTGACTGTGAACAATGGTCACTGATTCCAAGTGACGAAATGCAGTACAATCCATTTAGACAGTGTGAGACACTGAAAACCGTAGAAGTCGAGATTCCTGATACATGGAAGGTTGAAAAAGAACGCGACATGATTTTCGATGAATTTAAAAACAGCACATGCTTTCAAGAGTTAAGCAAAAATTGGAACGAAGTAAGAGTTTCGACAAATGAATTTCCATATTACAAGATAATATGGAAAGAAAGCAAGTAAGTAAATCAAAGCCGAGCGGAGCGGCTAATCTCCGCAGAAAGGGACAGGAAATTATGAAAAAAATAATTAAGGGCAAACTTTATAATACGGATACTGCAACTTTCGTTGCAGAACATGAAAAGCACGCAAGATCGTCGTTTAGCTGGTATCATGAAGCTTTATATTTGAAAAAAACAGGTGAATACTTTTTGTGGGGTGAGGGGCATGCGGCGTCGCCGTACAACACGGCATGCCCTGACGGGGGAAGTGACCCCGGCGAGGCAATACGACCTATTTCATATGTTGAGGCCCGTGAGTGGGCTGAAAAGCATATGACCGCAGATGAATATATCCATCTTTTCGGCGAACCCGAAGAAGATGAAAGCAAAACCAAGTTAACACTGCATATTCGCAGGGATTTGGTGAATAAAATAAAGCAATTAGCTGCAAAATCTAGTAAAACAATATCAGAATATATAGAGGATATGATATCAGAATGTATCGAGGATATGATAAATGCCTGATTCCTTAGAAAAGGAGAATTATTATGTAAAAAGAATGATATTTACAATCATGTGTTGACAAATGCAACAGATGATTGGAAAAAATCTCATATGAGAACTGCGGATGTAAACAACGGAATTAAAAAATGTCCACTATGGGGTGACGATGTTTGTAGAGCGACGTGCATGTACAGTGTAACAGATATAGAACCCGAGATAAGTGTAGGATATTGCACTTACGTAAAGAGATTTGGGTATTATTAATGGCAAAGAAATCTAAAAATGACTAAAAAATGACCTATTGGCGACATTGCCGATAGGTCATTTTTGTTGTATACTCTCCTTATAAAATAAAAAGGAGGTATTTTTTTATGGAATACGCAAGCAATGGCAAGGGTAATCTGGGCGTTACACTCGGCGCTGTAGGTACTGGTCTGGGTCTCCTTGACGGCGGCGCGAATCTGCTTGGGCGTATGCTCGGCGGCAATGTCGGCGGTCGCATTGACCCGGAAGACAAGCCAGTAACGCGCTATGAGATGGGACTTATCAAGGACTCGATCGGGCAGAGCATCGAAAACAGCTATCTCAAGGGACAGCTCGACACAGCTGCTAAGTTTGAGGGCGTACAGAGACAGTTCGCTGAACAGATGGCGTTTAATGCTACAGTCAGCGGAAACGTCAGCGCAGTTGCACAGCAGACAGCTGATTTACGCAACAATTTTGACCGCCTGACACGAGTATTTGTGCCAAACGATAATCTTGCTCCCGGTTATGGCTTCGCAAACGTGCAGCCTGCACCACCGCTCCCACCATATCCTTATCCGTTCTTCCCGCCGTTTCCTCCTGTGCCTGCACCACCACAGACACAGAACAACTCAACAGGGACTACAACAGGCTAAGTTATGCCAAAAACTGACCTCTCACGCGGAGGTCAGTTTTGTATGAAAGGATGATAAATCATGCAAAAAATAAACGCTGAGCAGTTGATAACAGGGCTGATAAAGTATATCACCGCCGAGGTTATCCCCAATATAGATGATACATTTACCAAACTTGCCCTCAAAACGTTTACGATATCAGCTGCAAACAGAGCTGATGCCTATGCAAACGTCATACACGCAGTTGCAAGCAAGCCGTTTGTAGCTGATCTGCTCAAAGCCGAGGACGGTTGCTTCGAGGTTGAGAGCCTTATCGATGCAGCAAGACAGGCTGTAGACGAGTGTGGCGAGCTGACAGTTACGATACCTCCGGTGCGCTTTATATCGCCACAGGAAAAGACCCTGCGCTTTAAGGCTGCCGATCTATCGACTTTAAAACAGTACTTAACAAATGCGATAAGTGAGGTGTGATATGGACTTTTACGAGCAGATCAGAGCATCAATTGCCGAGGAGACAGGCGACCGCGATAAATACGCGAAGCTTGCGGAGATAGCACCGACCGACAAGACTAAAAAAATCCTCTTGGACATGTCCAGAGAGGAGTGGAGGCACAGAGAGTTTTTACAGGAGATACTATCAGACGGCAAGCAGGACCATGCTGCACAGGTAGTGCAGCCCACTACGTCACATATACCGCAGCACGTACCGCCACAGAGTGCAGGCGGTGCAAAACCTGATGCAAACCACAAAATCATCTCTGCGGCTATTATCCCGACTGCTGAAGTAAAGTGACGTGTCTAAAATCGTGTCTAATTTTATGTTAAAATCTTGGATTTAACACTCAAAATTTTGTATATCAATCACAGTTTTTTGTGATTTCAGCAAAACAAAAACGCCGATAAATTGCTGTAAAAGCGTAATATCGGCGTTTGATGTTTGGTGGAGGCGAGGGGAATTGAACCCCTTTTAAATGCCTGTTTTATGCTCTTTTTCAGGTGTTGTGTCTAAAATTGTGGCTAAAATATCATTAAAATAGCTGTCAATTTTATCGTCAACCGCCTTGCGCTCTGCGCTAAAAGTATGCTGATATACCGATTTCATGACGTGGGGGCTGCTCCAACCTCCACGCTCCATTGCATACTTTTCGGGAACGTTGAGTAGCAGCATTATACTTGCGTCCATGTGCCGCAAGTCGTGGAAAGTCATATGCTCAATGCCATGTGCCTCTAACAGGCGCGAGAATCGCTTGTAGATAGCCTGTCCGCTTAGTAGGGTAAGTTTATCTTGCTCAGGCGGCAACGCTGCTATAAGCGATTGTAGATGCTCTGAGAGCCTTATGAGGCGTGTGCTCTCTACTGTCTTGGTACTGTCCTTTATGATATGCTCACCATTGACCGTAACAACGGTCTTGTGTATCGTCAGTACATCACCCTTGATATCAGACTTACACGCCCCTCTGATCTCAGACATTCGCAGCCCACACCAGACCGCGAGCAGACAGGGCAGCTCAATTTCCGTGCCAATAACTGCTTTCAAAACGTCTTCCACCGCAGGGAGATGTTTTATTTTTTTCTGCGGCTTGGGTAGCGTAGTGCTTATGCGCAGCTCAGGGGCATAGATTTTGAGGACGGAGACAAGCAGACCATGAGCGTTGCGGACCGTCTTAGGTGACTTGCTAAGGGCAAGCCTATTGACATGTGCCTGTATCTGTGTAGCTGTCAGCTCTTTGACAGGCGTGTCACATAGCTCTGTGAGACTGTTTCGGCGGTCTTTACGATAACCCTCAATTGTCGTGGGGGACAGTATGTTTTCTTTCAGGCTTATGTATTCGTCAATGCACTCTCCGACTGTTTTTCCGTGCTCTTTCCGCTGCCTCATGCCCAGCTGATATTCACGTGCCATAAGCTCCGCTTCGTTTTTCCCTGCCTTGCCGGGGAGCTGACTTGTAAAGCTTACTTGTTTTTTTAGCTCGCCGTCGTAGATTCGGACGCGCCACGAACCAGACGGTAGTTTTTTTGCGTTTGCCATTATACCACCTCGCTCATTTTGGTGTAATATAAATGTCTTAAAAATGTCTATATATTATACCCAAAATGTCTTGATATTATACCGATAGATTTGATATACTATAAGCATGGAGCAGGGGGCAAAGCTCCAATTATAGCCGCCAAATCGCACTACATATGCGCTACCAAAACTGCTTATATCTCCAACAATTGTACTATCGTCTCAGCTCTGGCGGCTAACTTTAAGGTGATAAAAATGAGTAAGGATATGACAAAAGATGATAAGATTGACTACCTCATCAAGCTCTGGGTGGAGCTTGGGCTGATTTCTATTTCTCCTGACCGTCCGTCTTAGGGCGGTTTTTTCTTTTATATAGGAGGTATTCCGAGTAAAATATCAACTCGTCAACCTCCTCCTCGGTCATGAGCCGTAATTGATTTTTGATAGCGTCCTGATCTACTACGATCGGGGCGCTGTTTTCTTCTCTGCCGAGTAAGTAATCGACAGATACGTTAAGGTAATCGGCTATTTTACAAAGGGTTTGAGCAGTTACATCCGTTCCCTTTGCCATTTTGCCAACAGTATTTACACCGAGTTCGCAATCTTCGAGGAGTTTTTTTATCGTAACGCCTTTTTCTTTTGCTTTTTCTTTAATTCTTTTTGCTGTAATTTGTGAATTAATCATAAAAACGCCCCTTTCAATTTATGCAATATCACGATTTAATAATTAATCACCGAATTAGGTTGACAATCACCTTGTAAGGTGATATAATACTATTAGACAGTAAAAAACAAACACAAAATAACGCAATGTAAAGCAGTAACATTACGCGCTATACTGCATCTACATCAACTATTATAAACGTTATTTTTTAACTTGTCAATAGTAAAAAATAGACAGGAGGTGTATAAAAAATGAACTTTGCTGAAAAGGTCAGATATCTGAGGGCTGAAAAGGGGTTGACTCAGGCACAACTGGGCAAACTTGCTTTTATAAATCAGAGGACTGTCGATGCGTATGAGCACGGCAGGGCACGACCTCGCGAAGGCACAGCAAGGCAGCTCGCAAAGGCGTTAGGAGTAAAATACGAGCTGCTTATAAATGATGATAAACCATGCGTAAAGGAGGGCAAAAATGGCAAAATCAACAATCAAGCAAGACCATGAGCGTTTACTCAATAATTTAAAATTGCTGCAAAAAAATTTTAAAGCGGATACACTCGCAAAGGTGCTCGGCATCCACGAAAACACCTGGAGATATCGGGTACAAGAGCCTTGGAAACGCCTGAACTATGACGATTTTCGCGCGATCGCTAAGTACTGCGGCGTGAGCTTTACGCAGCTCATGGATGGAGAGCTTAAAATAGGATAGGGAGTGATATTATGACAGATCATGCAAAAGCCGCAGCTATAGCGGACAAGCTCCGTAATATCAGGCTTGATGTTATCGTTACCGCAGAGGATGTGCTGCTCAAATGTGACGATGCAACGGAGCTTGATTTTTATTATCACAAACTTTGTTGGGGGGCGGAGATTTGAACGTATTAGAACGCATGGCTGCGAATGATACCGAAAGAAAGATAGCAGATTTTAAGGTAAAGCAACAGCAACCGTACGAATTTAAGGTCGCTTATGCCGAAACGCGAGTCTGGGAGTTTATCAGGGAGTGCGGAAAACGAGGTCTCGATTGTCATGTCTCGGTAGGCGGTCTGGACTCCATAACGCTTTGCTACTTTTTGAAATCGCTGAAGCTTGACCTGCCTATGGTATCAGCTTCATCGCTCGAAGATAAGTCAATTCAGGACATACACAAAAAACTTGGTGTTATCAATGTCAAGCCTATCAAAAATAAGGTCGATGTTATCAAAGAGTTTGGATATCCGATACTTAGCAAGGAGATAGCTAACAAGATATCATTGCTGCAACGAGCGTCAGCGGACAACGCAACTGTACGCCATGCAATTATTACAGGCGAGACGGGAAAATATGGCGGAAATCGCAAAGACACACGGATGAAACTATCTCAGCAGTGGCTTGAACTGTTCGGCGGCTACGAGAATGAGAATGAAAGTGTTGACTATCTAAAGCCTGATTTTTTGGTATCTGACCGCTGCTGTTACTATCTCAAAGAAAAGCCGTGTGATGACTGGGCAAAGCAAAACAACAGCGTACCTTTCCTTGGTCTTATGGCTTCAGAGGGCGGCAGAAGGCAAAAAAGTCTCATGATGAACGGCTGTAATTACTTCGGTGAAACGACTATCCGCTCAGCACCATTTGCCATATTCAGCAGGCAAGACATATTACAACTTGCGCTTGATCTGAAAGTGCCAATACCTGCGGTATACGGAACAATTGAGCGTGATAGCTCAGGATTACTTAGAACTACAAAAGCGCAGCGGACAGGCTGCTCGATGTGCGGCTTCGGTATCCAGAAGGAGAGAACACGCCCTCATAGATTTGACTTGTTGTATGCCCGAAATCCAAAAGAATGGTCGTACTGGCTTGAAACTGTCGGATTCGGTAAGTGTTTCGACTGGATTGGCTTCAAGTGGCGTCAGCCTTACTGTCAAGGAGAATCGGCGTGGGTGCCAAAGGAAACTATGAAAACTATTATCGAAGCGAGAAAAGGTGCTCAGCTCTCGTTCTTCGACCAGTAAAAGAAAAAGCTCCCCGAAGGGAGCAAGAAAAATATACCACCAAAATAATACCACAGAAAGGGAGAAAAGTCAATGGAAATTGTACTTACTGATTTATCAGGCGCGAAAGTCCACATCAAGGTGGAACTGATACAGGATATCAAACCTTATCGCACTTGTCGTGTGATATCACTTGCTCTCCTGGGCTGCATATGCGTCAAAGAGAGCGTAGATCAGATTAAAGCTAAGATGTTCGGAGGTACAGCAGTATGCAGACAGTAAAATGGGACGGCGTTACAGATGACGATAAAATATTGAAAGCCCTGCTATTTTTTATCAATGAAGACGATAAAAATGCAGCTCTTACAACGTCTTATGGCGATTTCGGCAAATATTTGCAGAAAAAATATAAAAATCAGGGGAAGGGCGTCGGCGGCACTTACTCGGTATTCGGGTGGGCAAAAAAAGTGCAGATCACTCTTTGCAAGCAAAATATACGATATGATCTGACCTGGAATAAGGCTGCTAAGCTCATACACAAATACTTTAAGGAGCGTAATTAAAATGGAAAAAACACACTGGAAAAAAATGACCAATCCTAACTATATGGGCGACTACTCTATACCCGAGGGATGTGATCTTATAGCTACTATCGATTATGTAGCACAGGAAAAAGTCACAGGTGTAGGCGGAAAATCTGAAGAAGAGGTAGTTGCACACTTTTCAGACGGCAACAAGCCACTCATTTTGAATAAAACGAACATGAAAACAATTCATAAGATATATAAGACCCCATATATCGAGGACTGGAAGGGCAGAAAAATACAAATCTACTATGATCCTACAGTCAAGTTCGGGCGTGAAACTGTAGGCGGTTTGCGAATCCGTCCCTTTGTGCCTGCACAACAGCAAGTATCGCTGAGATGCAGCGACTGTGGCAACTCAATAACAGCAGCATCGGGAAAGTCTGCTGAGTGGGTATCAATGTACACGCATAAAACATACGGCAAGGAGCTCTGCGCTGCTTGCGCTCAGAAACTCAAAGCAAAAATGGAAGAGTCAAAAGCACCTGATCCATTTAAGAAAGGTGAGGAAAATCAAATATGAAAAAATCGGAAGTTATCAAAAGTATCATTGAGATCGTAATCAATAGCGAAGGGTGCGAAGCAATGGAAGAACTGGAGTATCTCTTTGGCGAGCTGAGCACATCAAAAATTATAGAGGGTAAGGAGAAAACCGTATGAGAACTACCAAAATCAAGATAAGAAATCTTTTCGGTATCACAGAAACAGAGCTTGACGGACGTTCCGTCGAGCTCACAGGCGGAAATGGTGTAGGTAAGACCTCAGTTATCGATGCACTACGCTATGCTCTCACAAACAAGTCTGACCGTAATATCATAGTCCGTCAGGGCGAGAAAGAGGGCGAAATACTTATTGAGACAGATACAGGTCTGACTATCGACCGAAAAAAGCGCGTAGAGCAGTCTGACTATAAGTCCGTAAAGGAAAACGGCAAGGAAGTAATGGCACCTGAGAATTTCCTGAAACAGCTTTTCACACCATTGCAGCTTGATCCAGTAGCATTCACGCTCATGGACGAAAAGGCAAAGAACCGCGCTATCCTCGACCTCATAGAATTCGACTGGGATCTGAACTATATACGTGATAAGTTCGGCGAGATTCCTGCATGGGTGAACTACGAACAAAATATACTTGAAGTTCTCAGCGATATGCAGTCCGAGAACGGCGAGTGGTTCAAGGAGCGTCAAAACGTGAATCGCGATATTCGCAATAAACAGGCGTTTATCGAAGATATTGCAAAGGATATCCCTGCCAACTATCAGGCAGAAAAATGGGAAAATTATGATCTTGGCGCGGCTTATAAGGAACTTGAACAGAAGAAAGAGCATAACAGCCGAATTGAACGCGCAAAGCTCTTCCGCAGCAGTTACGACAGCAAACTCAGAAAGCTGGAAGCGGATAAGATGATATCGATATCGGCTGAGGAAAAGGCAATATCTACAGAGCGTGAAACTCTGCTCGCTGACATTGAACGCTGTAAGGCAGAAATAAAAGCGGCTGAGGAAAAGCTCGCAGGACTTTCCGGAAAGCTTAACGATAAAAAGGCACTCGCCGAAAGTCGATTTAATGAAGCTAAAACTAAGCTTGATGCTGACATGAGCATTGCTGACGACTACATAGACAAGCAGCCTATAGACTGTTCTGAGCTTCAGCAGGAAGTCAGCACAGCCGAGAATATGAAGAGACATCTTAATGAGTACCGCCGCATGAAGGATATGCAGAATGAGCTTGAACAGCTCAAAAAGCAATCTGATGAATTTACTCGCAAGATTGAGCTCGCACGTACTCTCCCCGGCATTATCCTCGAAACTGCGACACTGCCTATAGAGGGACTCACTGTTGTAGACGGAATACCGCTTATACATGGTCTACCTGTTGCAAATCTTTCTGAGGGTGAGCAACTCAGCTTGTGCGTAGACGTAGCAATTTCAAAGCCTAACGGCTTGCAGGTCATTCTTATTGACGGCACTGAAAAACTCAGCTCAGAGAACCGTGAGAGGCTTTACAGAAAGTGTCACGATAAAGGAATACAGTTCATTGCTACAAGAACGACCGACGCTTCCGAAATGGAGGTACATTACATATGATATCTCATTCCCTGACAGCTGAAAATTATTTCAGCGCCGAAAATAACATGAAGTATATGAGCTGCTCCCAGTTCAAGAGCTTCCTCAGCTGTGAGGCTTCCGCGCTTGCGGAGCTTCACGGCGAGTACCAGAGAGAAGTGACAGATGCGCTGCTTATCGGCTCGTATGTTGACGCACATTTCGAGGGAACACTTGATATCTTCAAGGCACAACACAAAGAGATATTCACTAAATCAGGTGATCTCCTGGCTAAGTACAAGCAGGCTGACTACATGATACAGCGAGTGGAACGCGATAAGCTTTTCATGCAGTATATGAGCGGCGAAAAGCAGAAGATAATGGTCGGTGAGATAGCAGGAATACCGTTTAAGATCAAGATAGACAGCTATCACCCGAACTGCATAGTTGACCTTAAATGCATCAAGGATTTTAAGACGATCTGGAACGCCGAGAAGGGCGAAAAGCAGCACTTTATCAACTACTGGGGCTATGATATACAAGGAGCTATCTACCACGAAATAGTACGGCAGAATACAGGAAAAAAGCTACCCTTTTATATCGCAGCTGTGACCAAGGAAAAAGAGCCTGATATTGATGTAAAATGGGTCCCAGATGATGATCTTGATAATGCTCTTGCTGAGGTTATCAGTCTTGCACCGAGATTTCAGCAGCTCAAAGACGGGCTTTTGCAGCCACAGCGCTGCGGCAACTGTAATTATTGCCGCTTCACAAAGGTGCTAACCGAGCCGCGAAACTATCATGAGGATATGGAGGTATACGAGGTTGAGTAGCAAGGACGAAAAAAAGGATTTTATGAAGAAAGTCACTATACTTATCGATACAAGGGAACAAAAAAACAGCCATATCACCGAAGTACTTAGTAATCTTGGCATAATGTTCAAGACTCAAAAGCTTGACTATGGCGACTACAGCTTCGCAGTGGATGGTAAAGATTTTTCTCGTTCCTGCGTAATCGAGCGCAAGGCAAATATAAATGAAGTATATGGCAATGTGACCAGTGATCGAGAACGAATTGAAAAGGAACTCGATACAATCAGTCGTAACGCTCAACAGTGTACATTTTTGCTTGAAAACTGCTCAGGTTGGGAAAATTTGAAAGGATTTGAAATCTCTGAACTTATAGCTGATAAAGAAGGGCGAAAAGTACGGAATATAGGCGCTACAGTTTATAATACACTACAGTCCTGGAAGTGCGGAAACCGCTATAATTTTAACGTTGAATTTATGCCCGTTTTAAGCCGAAGTGCCTTGAAAATTTTAGAGTTATTTTTTTGGTACTATCGCAATTATAAAAAACAGACAGCTCCGAGGAAATAATTATGGGAAAAAGGATTGATTTTGACAAGGCTATGAGTCAGGCACGTATTGATCTCAATGACTCGATTTATGCAAAACCTAACAAATTTGGTTTTAAAATTAACATCAATCATCCACAAATCAAGCCGCTTTATGAGCGCTACAAAAAGTGGTGCGGAGAAAAAATATTATCTGATCGGCAACGCTTACATTTTGAGAGCGTCATATTCCAATTGATAAATCGAGGAGGAAAAAATCGTGAACAAAGTAGTATTAGTGGGCAGGCTAACGGCTGATCCAGAGCTGCGACAGACTCAGAGCGGCATAGCATCATGCAGGTTTACTGTTGCCGTAAACAGACAGTTTGCGGATAAAAATACAGGCGAGAGACAAGCCGATTTTATCCAATGTCAGGCATGGAGACAGACTGCTGAGTTTGTTTCGCGCTATTTCAATAAGGGGAAACTCATCTGCATTGAGGGCGCGTTGTCAAACAACAATTATCAAGATAAGACATATCCCGATGTAACCCATTACGGTATGCTTGTAAATGTCAACAACGTCGAGTTTGTTGGCGGCAAAAATGAGAGCGGCGGTAACGGCGGTTATCAGAATAACGGCTATGGCGCTCCTCAGAACAATTACAATAACGGTTATTCTGCTCCTCCACAGCAGGCGGCTCCACAGCAGCAGCCCGCAGCTAATGACAGTATGTCTTACGGCAACCTCAGCGATTTTGAAGAAATACTCAGCGACGGTGATGTGCCGTTTTAAAAGGAATCGAAATACCTTGTCATAAATGCAAAGTAGATAAACCGGACTGCGAGCGTGGATACAATGGGATCAACTACTTTTACAACAAAATGCAGAATACTGTAGTGTATGCAGATGGCGAAAATTAGGATTAGCAAAAATATGAGGTGATAGAGCATGGCAAGTCCGCAGCTGGAAAACGGATATACGCGAATAGCGAATGAACTACTTGAAGCAATATGCAGACTTAACTTATCTGGAAATGAGATGCGGATATTGCTTTATATCATTCGTAGGACTTATGGATTTAATAAATCCTACGCCGAAATTCCACTTTCCGAAATTTCAAACGCTGTTGGAATCCGACGGGAGCATATTCAAAAGGCGCTAAAAAAACTTTCTTTAAAAAAAATCATCGAATTGCGGATACATGGCGGAATCAAATCTCAGACTATTTCAATCGTCAAAAATTACGAGAATTGGAATGTTGAAAGTTGTGTAAATTGCCTGTTGCAGAAATTGGCAACTGTTGCAGAAATTGGCAACACTACTGTTGCAGAAATTGGCAACACTACTGTTGCAGAAATTGGCAACACTACTGTTGCAGAAATTGGCAACAGTACATATAAAGAAAAAAAAGAAAATATTAAAGAAAGGGAAAAAAAGAATTCCCCTCCCCCTCATGCAGGCTCTTACAATTGTGCTTTTGTTAATGATGATAACTATAAAGAGCTTGCATCTGAGTATGACACGGAAGTTATCAACAATTATATCGACAAGGTTGATAACTGGGCACACAGCAAAGGCAAGAATCTCGGCGAGTGCTCGGAAATGGTCAAAAAATGGCTCGAACAGGATGACGTTCCAAAAATTGACCCAAGTATAAGCGCCTATGAGTCTGTTATCGGACATTTCCTGCCGCTGTGAGGTGGATAATGGACGATTTTACAGTTTACAAGATTACGAATGACGTTACCTGGTATCGCTGTACGAACTGCGGCTATCTCACACGGGGCAAGCCAAGCGTTTGTCCTTTGTGTGAGGGCAAGCCTAAGATCAGCGACCAGGATGCGCCGAAAGACGATAATGCGGATAAATTTTTTGATGCTGCTTTACAGAGAATCAAAGCAGTTATGGAAAAGTATGGAGGTAATGTGTAATGCAAGGAAGAGCTGACTATGTTGATATAAATACATCAGCATTATGCGACAAGTACCTGTGCGAAGACTGTGTGGAAAACAACAGTCAAGTATGCATACAGGCTTGGAATTACTATACTAACCGGCTCGAGGAGTGCCAAATTTACGCGGAGGGAGAAATATGAAAATAAAGCCTATTTGGCTTGAGGGACACGGCTATGTCTCTCAGCGCGAGGAATATTTAGTCAAAAGAGATACAGGATTTGAGCCTAAAACCGTTGCACGGCGGAGTGGACAGTCCACAAAACGGGTCATACCATATGCTCTGCTTGTGGGGCAGTGGTAAATCCAAAGCGCATAAAACACTTTAAATTTTGCCCATATTGCGGCAGAATAATCAGAAAGGATAAATAATATGAGATCATCAAAAGAAGAATGGGAATACTGGCTTGAACACGCTGAAAGGCATTTTAAGAATCATCGTGCCAAGCTGGTTGTTGACACTGATGACTTTACTGTGATTGACTGGCGGAATGCAGACGGCAGCGTTGACTACTACATTAACTTTATGATCGACAAGAGACGAGGTAGTCTCCATGTAGACGGAGATCTTGGTAGCAGTATAGCGACATGGTATAACAGGCTTGATACAGCCAAATTAAAGTCCTATCTCAAAGACGTAGGTTACTACATGGGTAAATTTCAGTGCACCTCTGACAAGTATTGTTATGATAGCGATGATGCTTTCTCAGACTTTGAGGATTACGCAAGGACGGAAAACATAGAAGCTTTCATCGAAACATCTGATGAATATGATAACTATGCAGATTTCAAAAATGACGTTATCGAAGAGATCGAAAACAGCATGAGAGGTAAAGACTTCGTTCCTACGAACAGATTATATGAGATAGCATCGGAGATAGACGCTGACGCTTTCGAGTGGATTTCAAGTATAGGACAGTCGATAGATGCCAGAGTTTACCTGTGGGCAATAGGTTTTAACATGGCAGTAACACAATTAGAGGCAGGAGCAAAAAATGAGGAATTATCAGCGACAAAAAAATAACCCCTATAAGCTGCCTCACAATCTCTACATGAGGATGCTATATCTTATCAGGGATTACGACCGCATAAAAGATACTAAAAATCCAAATTGCACAGCAGTAGATGCGGCTCTTAACACCATACCTGCCGAGTACCGCAAAGGCGTATTTGACAACATCTGCTATCAGATGCCGTATCCGATCGATGCAAGCGAGGCAACGTATAAACGGTGGCGAGCCAGATTCGTTTTCGAGGTCGCAAAAAAACTTTCGGAAATTTAAAAGTTGATACCTGTGGGAAAAAAATATGTGTTATAATGGACTTGCAAAAGGGGAAAAGAGTGCACATTAATGCTCTTGCAATGGTGTGAAACCGCCATTTCCTCGCCGTTGCAAGTCTTTTTCCTTTTTGCGTGTGTCTTGTACTTTTTTTCATATGCAGTCGTCTTTTCCTTTCGCGGCTGCAAACGGCAGATTGGAGCAGCGGTTAGCTCGCGAGGCCCATACCCTCGAGGTCGTCGGTTCGAGTCCGACATCTGCAACCAATTGATTCAAATGACATGACCACCCCCTAAGATGCAGGAATTCCGTCCCATACTCGGGACGGCGTTTCTGTATATTCAAATATGGGGGGAGGTCACCCCCCCACCGAGCAAAGGCGGAC
>JAEIGA010001843.1_pt1 | contig 33694 bp, 43 predicted proteins | sample 9270691 | NCBI WGS metagenome assembly JAEIGA01 (sample SAMN17057246, study PRJNA624740) | gut metagenome | biome: biome; isolation source: fecal sample | host: Bos grunniens | place: China: Xizang | collected 2019 | reverse complement strand
TACTCGATATGGAGTCTATGGTTGCCAACAAACATGAAGAAGAAATGGAAGATGAAATTAAGGAAGTAGAAGATTGGTTAAGTCAAATGAAATATTAAAATAGGATATATAATAAGGATTATTATGGGAAGAAAAAAAGAAGAAAGAAAAAGAATCTGTCTATCTACTGTGAAAGAGAGGGGATGGACAGACTCTCTGGTTAAAAAATATCTGCCTGAGCCAATGTCGGCTCCAAATCCGAACTATCGCTCTGCCACACCAATGAAACTTTGGTATGAGGATGATGTCATCCGGCTGGAAAGCGAAGTTCCGGAGTTTGCTGATGCACAGGCAAGGAAAGCAGAACGATTATTGAAAAGAGAAAAGAAAATTCAGGCTTTATCTGAAAATATCAATGTGCGTAATCCGGCTTTGGATTACACAAAGGCGAGAGAAATGTCTCGCCATTTTGTGCTTCATGTAGGCGATACAAATACAGGAAAAACATATGAATCTCTCCAGGCGTTGAAGAACGCAGAAAGTGGAATCTATCTGGCTCCGCTTCGTTTGTTGGCGATGGAAATTCAAGATAAGATGTTGGCAGATGGTGTGTTATGTAGTATGATTACCGGAGAGGAAGAAAATATCGTAGATGGTGCAAAATTGATGTCTTGCACAGTAGAAAAACTCAATATCAATAACATATACGAAGTTGGCGTTATCGATGAGTGTCAGATGATTGCGGACAGAAATAGAGGCGGTTCTTGGACCAGGGCAATTCTAGGTTTGGCAGCAGAAACAATTTATCTATGTATGAGTCCGGATGCTCAGGACATTTGTATTAAGTTAATCGAACTGTGTGGAGATACATACGAAGTGATTGAACATAAGCGCGATACAGAACTACAGTTTGTAGGTGTGATTGGCGAAGGTGGCATTCGCAAAAATGATGCTGTCATCTTATTCTCTAGAAAAAATGTATTATGGTATGCAGAAAAATTAAAGAATAAGAAAGGTTTGAAGCCAAGTGTCATCTATGGTGCTCTTCCATATAGGGCTAGAAAAGAACAAGTTCGCAAATATATCAACGGCGAAACCGATATTGTAGTTTCAACAGACGCTATCGGAATGGGCATGAACTTGCCAATTAAGAGGGTAGTTTTTGTAGAAACAATGAAATATAACGGCTTAACTACTGATTTTCTGGAACCGAGTATGGTGAAACAAATTGCTGGTCGGGCCGGTCGTCGCGGAATGTTTGATGTGGGAGAAGTTGCTACTTTTAAACAAGACCATGTGGTTGAGAATGGTTTAACTGCTGCTCATGGTAATATTAAAAAGGCATACTTACCGTTCCCAGAAGAGTTATTAAACTTCTCGACTGAGAAATTATCAAGAACAATGGCGAACTGGAAGGAATTCAAATATCCAGATATATTTCATCAACAGGATATTGAATTTATCATAGAAAAGTCAAAATATTTAGAGAGGACATATAAAGGTCTTCCGGCGGATATGGTGTTCCGTCTTTCTATGATAATGTTTGATGAAAGTAATCCGATTCTGTTCGGTGCTTGGAAGCATCACGTACATTGTCTAATGAACGGATATGAGTCCAATATGCCATTTCCAAATGAATGGGATGATTTGTATCAATTGGAACTTATACATAAGAAAATCGGTTTATTTTATTCGTTTCATAAGACAATGGGGTTAGAATTCGATTACGAAGAACTGATGAAAAGAAAAGAAGAAACTGTTAATTTAATAAATAAACTGCTTTTAGAAGAATATAACAAAAAGAATCAGAAAAAGAAAAGAAAAAGAGATAAGTATTACGACGATTTTTGTTATTATTTCTAAATTGTCAGACAATTTAAATAAAACTCGAACATTTATTCGTAATTTCAAAACAATAAGGAGAATTATATGAAAACAAAAGGATTTACATATCAATTTTCAGCAAAAGAACTAAAATATTTCTTATTTGGTAAGAAAGTGTGTCCGAGATGCGGAACCTGGCTGGTGAAACAGAAGTGTGCAGAAATGGTAGATGGACAAACACTGGCATCTGCATCCACGCCTCTTTATATTCAAGGACGAGAGGTGAAGCGATATTTCTACCGGTACCATTGCAATAACTGTGGTGCTGAGTATGAATTAAGTCAACTCGCAAACAATTAAGCAAATTATCTGATAATTTAATTTAATATATAATATTTTCAGAAAACAGATGTTTTGGTTTATCATAATAGTGCGGACAATATCTGTTTTTCTTGCATTTTTTGTAAAAATATGGTATAATTAGCGTATAGAATAAAAGGAGGATGCGTATGAAAAAATTAGATGAATTAGCACATAAATATTTGAATAACTCTTTAAGTGCTTTTATTGTAATGGTGCTGGCTATAGTTACTTGCTTTGGTTCGGCATATATCGGGATGGTGTGCAAAATTATTGTTTCAGCACTATGGACGGTGTTCTGCTTATTGTTAATAGCGGTCATTATATACCGAAAATATTTAGCACGAAAAGAAAGAAAAGAAAACAAATAGGGGGAATGTAAAATGAGATATTTTGTTACTGGTGACACTCACGGAGGATTCCGGCGCATACTGGAATTTTGTGAAAATAATCAAACAACAATAGAAGATGTGATGATTATATGTGGGGATGCCGGAATTAACTATTTCTGTGATTATAGAGATGAACAGTTGAAAAAATTATTAGCGACGCTTCCAATTACATTGTTCTGTGTACACGGAAATCACGAAGAGCGTCCGTTTAATTTGAATTATACCACAAAAGAATGGAATGGTGGTTTGGTATACTGGGAAGAACAATTCCCGAACTTGCTTTTTGCAAAAGACGGAGAAATTTATAACATCGGTGGAAAAAAGGCGATGGTAATCGGCGGTGCATATTCAGTAGATAAGCATTACAGACTCGCTCGTGGTTTACACTGGTTTGAGAGCGAACTGCCGACAGATGAAATGAAAAATTTTATTTGGAGCCAATTAGCAAAGTGTGACTGGAAAATTGATTATATATTTACTCATACCGTGCCGGTTGCATATGAACCGACCTGGGCATTCCTTCCGGGAATTGACCAAAGCCAAGTTGATAAAACCTTAGAGGTCTGGTTACAAAAGATTGTGGAAAAATTAGATTTTGAAAAATGGTATGCTGGTCATTATCATTTGGACTGTAATGTTGGTCCGATTCGTATTATGATGCACGATTATGATATGTTAGAAACCGAAGAACTTCCAGAAAAGGAAAAGCAAAACACATACTATCAATAGGAGAACAGATGTTCGAAAAGGAGAGGATGGAAAATGAAAAAGAAAATAAATCAATTAGGTGGTCCCGTTGTCACCCGGAAAAATAGAAAACAATGGCTAAATACAGAAATTGGATATTTCTCAACATTGGCTACGGTGTTTTTGTCAACTACAATTGCGATGTTGTTTGGCCGGGAGGTTTTGCATGATGTTTGTGCGTTTTGGCTAGGGTTTGCAATAGCGTTAATGTTTGTTTACGCAATTAAAATTAGTAGAAAGAAAAAGAAATAAAGGAGAAAAATTATATGAGAAAATTAAGAAATTTAATGCTTCGATATCTGGGAGAGCCGGAAGGTGCGTTGATAACAATAGGTGTTGCTGTTGCATTGGTTGTTGTGTCTTCACTTTTAGGTGAAATATTTCTAATTGGTACCTGTGTGCTGTTGGGATTGTTTGTGATAGCAATGGTTCTTTCTTTAGTATCTATTTTGTATGATAAGTATAAGGAAAGCGAAGCAAAGCAACAGATTTGTTAAGAAAAAAGGAGGAAACAAAAATGAAAGATTTGTGGTTTTGGATTAAAGATGGTATGTTATGGCTTTTAGAAACCCCTGCCGCTATTTTCTATGTTGTTTTTAACACAATAATACTGTTAATATGGGGTGCATATCTCGGAGAAGTTGTTTTGTTTTGTGTTTGTACTTTTCTTGGGTTGGTTGTTGGGATAATGATTGCATCGGTTTTGTTGTATTATTTGGAACGGCGCAAGAAAAATATGAAAAACAAACAAATGTGTTAAGGTGTTCTTTATGCCTACGGGCTAAAGATATATTTGGCTGTTGAAGCCTGCGTGAGTGATACCAAATGTAGGTGGAGGTCTTAACACTGGTTTGGATGTTGGGCCAGTAGTGTCTTACTTGAAAAAGGAAAAAGCGAAAATGTCCATAAGTGCCTGTCGGGGTTCCGGCGGGCATTTGTTTTTTTTACAAAATAATGGATTCTAAAACAATATAATTCTTTCATAATATCTATGAAGAAAAAATCAAAAAAAAGGAGAATTTGTATGCAGTTTTTGCCTTTAATTATTTTGTTTACAGTAATGATAACAATTACTATTATCGTTGTTTGTTTTGTGGAAAAGAAAGAAAATCAGATAAAATATCTGACAAAACTGGGTCCTTTTGCAATTGCAACCATCGTGAAAGCGGAAAAGAAACTAAAAAAGAACAGTGATAGAATTGGACATTATTACTATGAGTGTCAGTTGACTTATTTGGACACATACGGAAATGACAGGAGTGCGGTAATTGGATTACCATACAACTTTGTGCCAGTCGGCGGAGAATTAAAAATCGCTTATAATCCGGAAAAGTATGAGGAAGTATATTTTGTTGAAGCCTTGTTTATGAATACACCAGAATACATTGAATATATGGAAAATAACGGGTATGAGAGAGTTCTGGCCGGTGGGACAGTAATGTTTCAAAAGAAAGATGGTTCCGGAAATAAAGGATTGTTTAGAATTGAGACAGAGGAATAAGGAGATGGTTTGTTGTGATAGTTGGAATGTGTGCTTTGATTTCCATTATATTGTTCGTTGTAACGATTTTGTTGGTCGCAAATGGAGTCAATAAAAAGAAGATGTACGATGAGTGTATAGGAACAATTGTTAGATTCCAAGAAAATACTTCTGAATTAAGACTTGATGTTGGAGAAACGAAATCAGTATCGCCCGTTGTTTCTTATGGTATAAATGAACAAATGTATGAATTTGTAGGAAATTACTATTCGACATCTATGAAAATCGGGCAAACAATAAAGGTCTTTTACAATAAAAAAGATAATTCAAAAGCAACAATTAAAGCGGGCATTTATTTCACACCAATTATTACGGGGTGCTTAACATTGGGTTGTATTGTGTTAACGTTTATTCTTTATATTGCTGGTATATAACAGGGATTTTAATATCCCTGTTTTTTATTTATCCGAAAATCAAGCGGTCGTCTCATACTATATATGAAAAATCTCAACAATGTTGAGAGAAAATTTATTAAGGAGGTATACTGAAATGGTATCTAAAAAAGTAACAAAATTGTTTGCTGGTTTGTTAGTTGTTGTGATGGCTTGTGGTCTCGTTGGTTGTGGATTAACAAAGAAACCTGATGTGAACGGAACAATCAAGAACGAGCAGAAAGAAGAAGAAAAGACAGACATCAATGATTCTAAAACAGAAATAGAAGAAACAGAAAAAGAAGATGAAAAAGATGTTGTCGAAAAAGAAGAAACTGTAGATTTATCTATGGGCAAGGCAGAAGGAAATGTATACGAAAGTGAATTCTTAGGTGTTGGATTTAAACTTCCAGAAGGATGGACATTCTATACAGCAGAACAGATTAAAGAATTAAATGGTTTAACGACGGATATGTTAGACGAAGACATTGCGGAAACAATTAAGAATGCGAGCATTGTATATGATATGATGGCTCTTGATAATGCCGGAAACAGCACAAATGTAAATATCGAAAAAGTAAGTGCTGCACAGGCTGCTATTATAACAGAAGAAAAATATGCTGAGATTGCAATTCCTTCATTGAAAAATGCTCTTTCTTCTATGGGATTCTCAAGTGTGACTGCAGAAGCGTCTACAACAAAATTTGCTGGAGAAGATGCTGTTTGTATTGATATTGTTTGCTCAAACGGAACAGTTACAATGTATGAAAAAGTTGTATGTAAAAAGATTGGTACATATATGGCGGCTATTACGGTTGCAAGTGCTCAGACTGATACAACAGAAGATATTTTAGGACAGTTTTATAAACTGGAGAAATAATTAAACAGGAGCGTGCCATGTGGTGCGCTTTTTGTTTCGACACAAGATGTAAAATTTTACCAGAAAGGAGAAATAATTGTGTTAGAAAACAGAAAGAATGATTCAGAATATGAGAGTCGCAGAAGCGAAGATGTGAGAAAAACAAAAATTCTCGAAAAGTTTGTGGACAAGATATATGCGGAAAATGGAATTAAAATTATCCGAATAGAAGATGAGGAACTTCAGAAACGCGGAGTAGATTTTGTACATATAACTGAAAACGAACAAAGATGTGTGGATGAAAAATTTGCAATCAAGTATTTCGACCGGAATTTGAAGACATTTGCTTTTGAATTGTCTTCGCACAATAACAAAAACAATAATGGTTGGTTCACATCAGACCATATGTTAACGACATATTATGTGATTCTGTGGTTCCGCTCAGACGAAGAATTGCAAAACATATATTCTTATGATTTGTGTTATATTGAAAAAGAAAAAATAAAAGAATATTTAAAAACGGTAGGATTCTACGATGAAATTGTCGATGATTTCAATAAATATTGGGCAGACCAGACGCATGCAAATCCAGATGATACATATTATAAAAAGGGTGACAGAAGATATCGAGATTTGCAGGACGGTGTTCGAATTGTTCAATCAATGCAGTATAAGAAAGAAAGTCCAATCAATGTTGTAATTCCGAGAAAAAAGTTATATGAACTGGCTGAATTGCATTTCCACAAATAATGAATAACATCAAAGGACAGGAGTTAGACCCTGTCTTTTTTTTCTCAATAGTCCTAATAGGCCATTTTTTAAATGTAAAATATATATAAGATAGTTGTATTGAGTCTCAATATATGCTATAATATATGTATGAACATAAAAAAGAAAAGTGGAGGAAATGATATGAAAGGAACAAAAAATAATCTGAAAAAGATTACAGAAATATGTAAAGGAAAAGCCGAGATTCTTGGTTTTGAAAATTATCCGAAAAGCGACAAAACTGACAAAATAACAGTTGTTGGTGCAACAATTAAAATAGATGACAAAACAGTTTTAGTTGAGTTTGAGCGCAAAGATGACATCGATGCTTTTGAAAAAATAATGTCGAATATGGCGAAGGATTTGGTGGTTGTAGAAAAAGTGCAGATGCATATGGAGACATTGTTCAAAGTGTTAAACCTTACAAATATCGACAACAGTTTTCTTTGTAGTAGAAGATTTATCAACTCTATTGCAAAAGCCGGAATTGGCAATATCATCAATCACGAAATCAAAGGTGGAAAGAATTTTTACGACTGTGATGAAGGAATTGATGAAAAAATCAAGTGCTACAATGAAGAAAACAACAAGTACAATAAATTATTTTTCCTTGAAATTAAAAGGGTTTGCGGATATTATGTCGTGACAAAAGTTAATTATGGAAACAAGATTTGTACATACCACGAAACTCCGTATCCAATAACGCAAGTTGATGTTCCGGAATGGGTTGATTATATTGTGGTGACAAGACCGAAGTATGAATTATATTCTCTGAAGAAAAACAATTTAGAATATTTCTTTGGCGAAAAGTGTCAAGTGTCAGAAGATAGGGCTTTTTTGGTTGTAGATAAAAAGAAAGTATATTAAAAGGGCGTACCGTTTGGTACACCCTTTTTTTTGATTACCAGACCTTTCCTCCCAGGCAACTATCGCTTTTAGAACATTTTGAAACACTTGTTGCGGTTTTGAATTCCCTCCCTCGTGCACGTCTGTCGCCCTGCCCCGTATTCGAGGCATCCGGTTGTTCTACACTAATTATATTATAATGATTATTTCTTGTAATGTCAAGTGTTTTCAAAACAAAAACAGGGTTACAAAACCCTGTTGTTTTTTGTCTTATTTGAATTCATAAAAGAAATCTTCTGTTTTATACACCTGGTCGTTGTGCTTGTCCATTGTAAATGTGTGATAAACCATTCCAAACTGAGAAATACCAAGTGCATGTGCTGCAAAGAAGGTGTCTTGAAGTAAGGTGCTTGGAATGCGAATGTAATCCTCTTTGTTTTTTGTATATTCGGAAAGAATACAACCTCTGCTTTCTTCACATCTTTCGTCTTTTGCGAAATAGATGAATTGGTGTTCTGTTTTGTTACTGAGGATAAATGCAATTACGGCTCCGGTGCCTGTGTAACTCTGATATTCAAAATTCGCAAAAATTTCATCTGGATTTTCGTCTGTGTCTACCGCTTTTCTGTATAGACGACTGTTCTCCTTTGAAATGCAGAAATAAGATGCGTTATCCATCAAAAACTCAAGGAACTTGTCCGGTGTTTCGTCATAGTAGAAACCGCAACCAACAACCGTTTCTGTGTAGGTACCACTTGTAGATAAAATGTGTCTTAAAAATCTGGATGCTTTTCTTTCTTCCTCTGTCATTTTCTTCTTTTCTTCAAAAATAGTGACACAATCAGCATAGCAATTTACCTGTCGAAGGCGTTCTTTAATTTTTGGTTCAACAACTTCTAATCCCATAATGATATTGTAGTCAGTAGTGCTTCCGATAAATACCAGTCTATCATTCTTGGTAAATGCATAAAAGATTACAAAGTAAGTGGTGCATATATATTTGCCAATACTCCATCTTTGTTCAATCACAGCATACTCTTCTGCACGCTTAAAGCAGTCTGTAAAATTCTCCCCGCTGGCTTGAACGGTAAAAGTGCTCTTGTCTTCAATATAGTTTCGACTGATATAGTTAAGAACATCGTCTACGGATTTAAAGCCTGCTTCAAAAACAGCGTTTGTTAAACCAATCTGAAGTTCATTCATATTGTTTTTGATAGCCTCTGTAATATCGATTGGTTCGTAACCACAGGATTCCAACAACTCGTCCAATGTGACGCTCTGCATGCAGAGTGAAATTTTCTTCAAAACAGCAATTGTAGGTCTGGCAATGTCGTCACCATTTAACATTCTGTTCAAATTTCCTCTGGAAATGCCAGCGGCATTGGCAAATTCGGTTTGACTCCGACTGCCAATACCCTTTCTTAAAAGTTCTTGGAACTTTCTATAATTTGTTTCTGTTGCAACTGTTGTATTGTTTTTCATAAAAAAAACCTCCTAATCTTCTTCCACAAACATAACTCGTTTAGTCGCGAACAGTTCCATTTGGGAAATCAATCCTGGCAACATAAAACGAACATAATCCGTGTTTTTTGATTCTCCTTCATCTTCATATAAGTTTTCTAATTTAGACAATGATTCACCGGCAATATATCTTCCGTGATTGATAAAGATTTCTCTAAAACTGTCTGAGTACTTGTCCAAACAAGTGTCGATTACAGCCTCGATAACCGGCATCGTGTATTCAGCAAGTGCTTCTTTTGTTTCTTCTAATATTTTTTCGTACTCTTCTGCGTCAATACCGATTGCCTGAAGTTCCTCGATGGTCTCTTCTCCTGTAAGGTTTTCGCTTTCATCTTTGGTGCTGATACAGAATGTGGAAACAAGTTTGTAGATATAATCGCTTTCCACACCGAGAGTTGGAAGGATTTCCTCTAATTTATCATTCTTTGCCTTATAACCTTTAAAATCAGTGGTGATAAAACGGTAAAGTTCTTGTAGTGAAATACAAGGCATCCCTTTTGGTGTACAAACAGGTCTGTACGCACAACCGTTATTGATTAAATCGTTTACTGATTCCTGCAACATTCTTTTTTCATTGATAAGAATCACCTGCGGGGCTTCTAATTCAAGCAGTCTTCTAAGACGGTTATTCCTGTTAATCACACGCTCATATAAATATCCAAGCATATTGCTCTTGATAGCGTTTGCGTTTTCACATCCGGATTTTACAAATCTTGTTTGAATTGGAACTACTGGAAGATAGTTTAAAACAATGCGGTCGATATCTGCTTGTCCTACTTTGTTTTCATTTAATAAGTAAATAATAGCATCTACCCCACTGAGTGCTTTGAGATTTTCAATATTATTCTTCCATTGGTCATATCGACTGCAAGAAAGGATTGTCCCTTTTGGAAGTTCTTCGTAGTCCTCAATCACAACATAACGCAATCCGTGAATTAAACCATAAATATTTTTTGCTTCCATATGTAACATTCTTACAAGATAAGGTCTTGTCCCATACAAGTAGTTAATGTTTATTACCGGCTCAACCAGTTCAATATGTCCCATATGTAACAGGTCTTCGTCATATGTGCCGAAAATAGCCGGGTCCAGTAACGAACCATCTATCGGGTCGCCTTTTTCAAAGGGTGTTGCAAACTCGACTTTTCCTTTTGACCATTCTAAAATTTTAGCATCTGTCGTTTCAAGCATTGCACTTGCTTCCGCCACTGGTGAATTAAAATACTTTTGAATCATTAAAATACCTCCTGAATTGTTTATTATTTTAGAAATCTGTAACTTGTTACATTCATTATAGTGTTTTAAATAGTGACTGTCAACACTTTTTTGTAATTTATTTCAAAAATATTTTTAGAAGTTACACATGTGAATTACAAAAGTGACAAAAAAGGTGCTTGCCAATTGTACCAAAATATGTCATAATATTAATAGAATGCTGAGGAGGTGTCGCTATGACAGAAACTAAAAAAGAAATTATAAATGTTCCATATTTCACACAGTGTGCTTGGGATTATATGTATGCAGATTCAGAACTACACTGTTGTGAAGCGAATAATGGAAAAAGAGGATTGTTGGAGATTGCACAGAAATGGTCTTGGAGCCACTATTTACATACAATATTTCGTGAAGACATTGCTCATCCGGATTTAAGAGTGATTGTTTTAGATGAAGAATTTGTTGACTGGATGAAAAAACATCAAAACGAAAAAACAGATGCGAGCATCGAAAAATATATCAATATTAAAAGAAGCAACAAAGAAGCGTTTCGTCTTATTGAAAAGAATGGGCTTGTAGAAGATTATCTATATATGGCTATTCCGATTATAATTATTAATCAGAAAGAGGTCGGAGAAGAAACCAGATATATTCTATCAAGTAAGACAATTGATATTATCCATGATTGTTTGCAGGATATCTATAAGGATTGCGATATCTGTGTGGGAAGACAATTGTTCACAATGATTGATTTTAAAGAAAACAAACATATGTTCGACGAAATCGTAAATATGTATTTCCACGAAAATACAATTTTGATGAAAGACTTTTTGTTTGCACAGGATTGGAGTGAAAAGCCAAGAAAAATGCATGCGATGTTCGTGCCATTTGCTTTACAGTATATCCATAAATCACCAGTGTTTACATACGAGCAATTATATAAGACGAACCCATTCCATCCGGAATATGTGGGACTGGACAAGTTTATGACGGACACAGAGGGTGAGGACTACGAAGACGTAGCGACCATCAATGAAGGAATTGACCGTTTGATTCAAAAGGATTTAAAGGGCGACAGAAGATTTGTGTTTGTAGATTATAACTTAAAAAATATAGAAGAAATTCCGAGATACGCAAGAAATATGAAAAAAGTATGGGAGGTTGCTGATGGGAATTAGAAAGTCGAAAATACAAAAATTGAGAAAAAGGGGAAGAAAGCCGTTAGTGGATACACTCATCAATGTTCCTAGATTTACATATGAAGTTTGGAAAAAGATTTTTCCTGATATGTCAGAGGAAGACTGGCGATTATCTATGAACGAAAATGATTTGTATACATTTATTGATGTAGAGAGAGAAATTATACTAGATGGTTTTTATTTAGAAAAAGAGCAGGCTTTTCCGAAACTTCGCATTATCACAATTGATGACGAATATTTGAATTGGTTAGAGCAAAATGGCGAAAAACACAGCGATGATTCTTTATCTCGTTATATCGACATGGAAAGAACGGACGAAGAAGCATACCGTCTATTAAAGAAGAATGGTTGTCACAAGGATTATATTCAGATGGGTCTGCCGGTTATTATTTTTAATCAGAAGGGCGGGCGTACTGTTTCTGATTATAAGTTATCAAAAGAAACAACTGAAAAATTAAGAACATATCTGGAACAAGTATATGTTGGGAAAAGAGTGTTTTTATCTGGACAGTTGATGGAGGTAGAAGACTATTTTGATGAGCCGGGAATGTATCTCAATATTGCAAAAGAGTGGTTCGAAAGTGGACAGGCAATAAAGGTCGGCAAGTGGGATGCACAGAGACATGGAAACAAGAAAATCAATGTGTACGAGTTAGTCATTCCGTTTGTGGTTTGCAGAGAATACAAGTCTGCTGTATTCGATTATGATGAACTTGTAAGCGACATCAGAAATTTTGTTCCGGAAATCAAATTAGAAAAGAGTGTTTTTGATGTTATTTGTTCGAATGCAGAAGATTTTACGGATTCAGAAGTAGAGTTGGAAATTGTTAAAGATTTATGCAAAAAAGACGAACAGGCTTTCGTAGAAGCAATTACCTGGTATAAGGACAACATGTTAGAATATCAGGCTCTTTTCCGCGAAGTGTTAGAGGAAGAGAAAGAAAAATCTGAGTTCAAGGGGAAAATAGAAGAATGCTAAAGATAATAAGTGCAAAAAGAAAAAACTTAACATGGCAGTTCATTATTGCTAATTTCAAAACAAAAGAAGTACGGTCGATATATTTTCAATTTTCGCTAAAAGACCCTTGGTGGTTGCCGAAGCATGAGCCGCATTTTGGAAAAGCAGATATCCCGTTGTGGGGTTGGTTGTTCTTTTACTTTGGTGGTCGAAAAGAAGGTGTTCTATGCGAAACAGAAAACGAAACCGCGAAAATCGTAGATAGGAACGGGAAAAGATATTATTTTGTTCCGATTGAGAAAAGTAATAACGGAGGAGAAGATAATGAGAAGAATTGATTCGATAAGCAAGATGTTTGAATCAGGAATGATTCGATACAGAGTAGATTTATGTCAGAACCATACGTTTGCCATGTCAGGAACCGACAGACAATATTGCGACTCAGTAAACGAAATATATCAATTAACAAAAGAAATTGTTTATTGTGATGGACAATAACTGAAAAAATTAGGAGGATTTGAATTGACATTTATTATTTTATTACAAATAGCGTTAATTGCGCTAAATGCTGTGTTTGCGTGTGCTGAAATTGCTGTGATTTCTATGAACGACACGAAACTCGCAAAGATGGCAGAGGACAGAGATAAACGGGCTATAAGACTTGTAAAACTAACAAGTCAGCCTGCAAGATTTTTAGCAACGATACAGGTGGCAATTACATTGTCTGGATTTTTGGGTAGTGCTTTTGCGGCAGAAAATTTTTCTGGCGTACTGGTTAACTGGGTCGTTTCTTTAGGTGTAAAAATACCGGTAGATATATTAGATTCTGTCGCGGTTGTATTGATTACAATTATATTGTCGTACTTCACGCTGGTGTTTGGAGAATTAGTACCAAAACAAGTAGCAATGAGAAAAGCAGAATCCCTTGCACTTGGACTTTCGGGACTTGTATATCGTATATCAAAAGTATTTTCGCCTTTGGTTTCTTTCCTTACATTTTCTACAAACAGTATTCTGAAATTACTTGGAATTGACCCCAATGCTGTGGATGACGAAGTCGGCGAAGAAGAAATTCGTATGATGGTAGATGCTGGTTCTGAAAAGGGTACCATCAACGAAGATGAACGCGAGTTTATACAAAATGTGTTTGAGTTTGATGATTTGACGGCGGAAGAAATTATGACACATCGAACAGATGTTTGTTTTTTAGACAAAAAAGATATATATGAAATATGGAAAGATGTTATCTTTAGTAGTAAATATACCTTTTATCCGGTTTGCGATGGTAGTGTAGATAATATTGTTGGTATACTAAATACGAAAAAATATTTCCGATTAACAAATCAGGATAAGGAAACAGTATTAAGAGATGCTGTGGAAGAGGCATATTTTGTACCGGAAAATATTCCGGCGGACGTGTTATTCCGAAATATGAAAAAAGAAAAACAACAGTTTGCGGTTGTATTGGACGAGTACGGTGGTATGTCTGGAATTCTAACCATCAGTGACTTAGTAGAACAGTTGGTTGGGGATTTGGTGAGTGATACGGAAAATACCGAGGATGATACAATAAGAAAAACGGGTGATAATTCTTGGACCGTTGATGGCGGCGTATCGTTGGAAGAATTATCTGAAACAATCGGTGCTGATTTGGAAAGTGAATTTTACGACACATTGAACGGCTTAGTGTTTACGGTATTAGAAACCGTTCCTGAAATAAATGATGAAATCACACTCGAAAAACAAAACATTTCAATCAAGGTTGTTGCTGTAGAAAATCATCAGGTGAAAACAGCAGAGATATTTATAAAACAATAAGGAGGTGTGTGCAAAATGGCACAGGTAAAATGTGAATATTGTGGTTCTTATATAGAAGACTGCGAAGAGTTTTGTAGTCAGTGTGGTGCAGTCAACGACAACTATGTAAGAAGTGCAAGTGGAACCCCGAAAACCATTGAAGAACTAAAGTCTTGGTATATAGCAAGAAAACTGCCGCCGGAAGAAACAACAAGATTCTTTATCGGAAAGAACATCAAAGAGCCAAAGGCATTTGGTATTTATAAGGATGGCAGGAATTTTGTTGTATATAAGAACAAAGCAAATGGTCAGCGTGCTGTCAGATATAAAGGAACGGATGAGGCATATGCGGTAAATGAACTGTATATGAGATTAAAAGAAGAAATTCTAAATCAGAAAAGCAATAATCTGGCAAAAAGAGAAAGAAATGTTTCTGGCTCTACATACGACCGGTCCAACTATGGAAAAGTGTCTTATACATACAATGAACCGTATGATAATCGGGGTAGAAGAACAAGTAGAAGTTCATATGGAAGTAAGAGAAAAAAGAAAGGCTTCCTCGCTTCTTTAACAGCGGTAATGTTGGCTCCAATTTTGTCTTGTTTGATTATAGCCGGCTCATTTCTCGGTGTTATGCTCTTGATAGGAGAAATGGATACAACATCGGCCTATTATTATGTCAGCGATGCAAAAGATGTTTATTACTTGCAGGATTATAAAGAAGATGATAATTATGTCTGGTGGAACTACAATAAAGACACGAAAGAATGGTCACAGTATGATATTTACCACGATAAAGACGAATTTCCACCTAATATCACAAAAGATAATCAATATTACAGCGAACATGAAGTGGCTACACTAATTGGACAAGAATATAAAGATGTAGATATTTATCGTTCGAGAGCGTTTATTGATGCTGGTAATCACAGAACACCAAACACTGCTTATTATTGTTACAATGATAAATATTATTATTTTCTAGATGATGAACACAGTAGTTACGGCAATACAGATAATACCGGATGGTATGTATATGAAAATAATGCTTGGCAATATTATTGCGATGAAGACGACAAAGAAGCGTTGGGTGACGATTTATGGTATTCGGAAAGCGATTACAGCAAGGGTAGTTTTTATAATTCAGGAAGTGATTTAGCAGGAATTTCTTGGGAATCCAATGTTACTAATTTTGCCGACACTTCGTGGTATAAGTCTTATGAAAGTAATGAAGATGCATACGAAAGACATTTAGAAGAATCAAACAGTAGTAGCGATAGTGACTGGGATGACGATAGTGACTATGATTGGGATTCTGGCTCTGATTGGGACTCTAGTTCTACAGATTGGGATTCGGACTGGTAGAAAGTCCGGCTAATCTAAAATCCCGTTTTAGAATAGTCGAAAATGATGCGGTTTGGATTTTGGTGCAAGAAACTTAATTCAAAGTCTGCGTTTTGGTGCAAAAAATCATATAAGATACATATAAGAAAACCTAGTATTAACTGGGTTTTCTTTTTTTGGAAAAAATTAACAAAAAAACACTTGCAATTTTCTTGTATTATGTTAAAATTAAGTAGGTTGTTTATACGAGACTAGAAAAAATAACAAGGAGGAAATTTTTAAAGTATGAAGAACAAAAAGAAATGGATTGCGGTCATCACCTGGGTGATGGGTGTTATTATGACAGTTGGGATTTTTGCATCTGCTACATCCTTTAAGGGTTTAAATGGAGATAGTGTAAAAGACGAACCAGTTGTAGAAACATCGTTGGAAACAGGTGACAGAGATGTACCTTTTTCGAACGGTTATCGAGGGTTTTGTTTAGATGTAAACCTGAAAGGTGCTTACAAAGGCAATGTTTTTACCGCATCAAATTCGACATCTGCTGCTAAAAGCAATAGGGATAACAGCGATGTTTCTCCGTTGTTAAAAGCAATGTTTACACAGTGCTTTGAAAATATTTTTGTATCTGACGGTAATGGTGGTTACCAAATCAAAGATGCAAATTTGGTTCAGGCTGTGGTGTGGAGTTTTACTGATGGACAATATGTTTGGGGAGAACAGAAAAACATAGCAAATGCGGCAAAAGCATATAATGGACCAGATATTCCGGATAATGGCTATGTGCGAAAATTAGAAAATGGTGATACGATTACATTTTATTTCGTTGTAATGTCGCCACAGAACGCAGAACAGCAAGACTTCTTTGCTTATCGTATTGAAGTAAATCAAGCACCAAGTCATTCACACGATTTTGGTGATGAGTGGAAAACAAGCGAGGACAAGCATTGGAATGAATGTGAATGTGGAGAAAAACAAAATGAAGAAAATCACCGTGGGGGAGAAGCGAATTGTGTAACTCCTGCAAAGTGTGTTGTTTGTAAAAAGGATTATGGGGAGAAAAATCCAGATAAGCACACAGAAAAAACAGAAATTCGAAACAAGAAGGAACCAACTTGTACGAAACCGGGATATACTGGAGATACATATTGCAAAGATTGTAATTCTTTGTTGTTAAATGGAGAAAAAATTCCGCCTATATATCACAACTTGGGAGAGTGGAAAGTTACAATCACATCTACTTGTGTGAAGAATGGTGAAGAACAAAGAAAATGTACTCGGTGCGATTATGTGGAGAGAAAAGAACTTGAGTTGTTACCACATAACGAAGTTCAGGACAAGCGTGTAGAACCAACTTGTTTAAAAACTGGATTAACAGAAGGAAAACATTGTGATAAATGTAGTACAGTTCTATTAAAACAAGAAGTGGTTTCTGCACTGGGGCACGACATAACAATTGATAAAGAGGTGAAACCGACCTGCACAAAAACAGGTTTAACTGCTGGGGAGCATTGTAATAGATGTAGTTATGTTGTGAAACAAGAAGAAATTCCGGCTCTAGGGCATGAAATGGGTGAATGGTATGTTGTTATTAAGGCTACCTGCACAACTCTTGGAAAAGAGCGAAAAGACTGCGACAGATGTGATTATTTCAAAACAAGAACAACGGATATGCTTCCGCATACAGAAGTGAAAGATGATTATGTTTTTCCAACTTGTACAGAAAATGGACTAACGCAGGGCTCACATTGTGATGCTTGTGGAAAAACGCTTCTGGAACAAAAGCCGGTAGAAAAACTCGGCCATTTGGTAGTGTTAATCAATCAAAAGGAACCAACATGTACAGAGCAAGGATATACGGGTGATTATGTATGCGATAGATGTAAGGAAGCCATTAGTTATGGTACAAGCATAGATGCTAAAAATCACGATATGGGAAAATGGTATGTCACAATTAAAGTTTCTTGTTTGAAAGACGGCGAAGAAAAGCGTGATTGCCAAAGAAATGGTTGTAAACATTTTGAAACAAGAGTAATAAAAGCAACTGGACATACTGCAAAAAATTTACCGGAAAAATCACCTACATGTACAGAGTCGGGATTAACCGAGGGAAGTATCTGCAAAACTTGTGATGTTACTTTGGTTCCTCAGGAAACGGTTTCGGCGCTTGGACATAAGATGGATAAACAAGAAGTGGTATCAAGTCCAACTTGTGAGTCCGAAGGCGAAATCAAAAAATCTTGTGCGAGAGAAGGATGTCAACATTTTGAAATTATTATCACTTCTCCGAATGGTCATAAGAAAGAAATTTTGATTGCTGTCGCCCCGACTTGTACAAAGACTGGATTAACTGAGGGATTAAAGTGTTCTACTTGTTCGGCAGTAATTGTAAAACAAGAAGTTGTAGAAAAATTGGGTCACGACTTAACAATTGATAAAGCAGTTGCTCCAGATTGTGAAAATACAGGTTTAACAGAAGGAAGCCATTGTAATCGTTGCGATTATATAGAGAAACAGAAAATTGTTCCAGCAAACGGACACACGAAAAAGACAGTTTTTGGATATAAGGAAACTTGTACAAATCCAGGATTAACAAACGGTGAAATTTGCGAAGTGTGTCAGAAAACATTGTTAGAGCAAGTAGAGATTAAGGCTTCTGGACATGGTATGGGAGAATGGTATGTCTCTGTAAAAGCGACCTGCACCTCTTGTGGAGAAGAAAAAAGAGATTGTGAAAAATGTAATTACTTTGAAACAAGAGTGATTAAAATGTTGCCACATAAAACAGTTGTTTTGATGTCTGTAAAACCAACTTGCACATTGGATGGTAAGACAGAAGGTACATACTGTAATTCATGCAAAACAATTTTGAAGAAACAGGAAAATATCCCAATGTTAGGTCACAGCATAGAAGTGGATAAGGCTGTAAAACCTACTTGTATAAAAACGGGGCTTACCAAGGGCGAGCATTGCACAGAATGCAAATACAAGGAAAAACAAGAGTCTGTTCCTGCACTTGGTCATGACCAGGGAGAATGGTACATTACAAAACAACCAACTTGCACAGAAGACGGCGAAAGTCAATCAGATTGTCAGAGAGAGTTGTGTGGCAATGTGGAAAAAAGAGTGTTAAAAATGACGGGACATAAACCGGTAATTGACGAGGCTGTGGCTCCGGATTGTCAACACGAAGGTTTGACAGAGGGTAGTCATTGTGATGAATGTGGAGAAGTAATTGTAAAACAGGAATCAATTCCGAAATGTGAACACGAAGAAGTAAATGTTCGTTGGAAACTCGCAACGGAATATGAAGATGGATATACTGGTGATATCATCTGTAAGAAGTGTGATGAATTGATTCGTGAGGGAGAGATAATCCCAAGAATTCAATTACCTTATTCAGAACCTCCGAAAGGACAACCGCAACAGCCACAACAATCACCACAAACAGGTGATAATTCTATTGCATATGTTATGCTTTACACATTGATGGCACTTGTTGGAATAGCAGGATATTCGTCATTGATATATAGAAAAATTAAGAAAACGAAATAAGATAAACCCCGGAGAAATCCGGGGTTTTTTGTGTTGTTTTTGCTAAATTTTGATATGCGACAATATATAAGCAATTATATCTACGGTCCAACCGTTTCCGATTGCCGCACTTCTTTTTTGAGTACCAACACCATCTATATTGGTGTAATCATCAGGAAGTGTCTGAAGTCTTTCCATTTCTTTGATACTGAGTTTTCTTAAATTATATCTTCCATTTTCCAGTTTAGTTGGATAGGTGTTGTCTAATAGACCGTCTTTTACAATATGTACTCCATTCTCTGTTTTTACATACAAAAGTGTTGCACAGGATGAAGTTACCATACTGCCTCTTGATAATGCACAGGCTTTGTCTTTTATCAAATTGGCATTATACGCATTGAAACACTCCGGAATATATCCGTATTTGTCAAGCAAGCGTTTCATATTACGTTGTACAGTTTTGCAGTGACTGACATCATCTATGGAGGCATCATCTGATAATATATCAGATAACAGAATGTTTTTATCTTCAGGAATCTCTACTCCTTCAATATTTGTCCAATATAATCTCGGTCTGTTTTGAGCAGATAACAAAGAACTGTTTATTCTGAGTGGTTTCTGATTCAATGCTGTATCAATAACTGTCTGCCACTTCTTTGACATCACCACATTTTCCAATAAATAATAATCCGGTTGAACTTCTTTTAATAAGCGCACATATTCCCAAAATAAGAAAGATTGTCCTTCAAAAGTAACGCCTTGTTCTTTTAATTTAAGATATTGGTCCAGTGTTGTGATTTCTACAGAACCGGATATCATACCTTTTGCATATCCGATAGATGAAAAATCGGTACATGGACTTCCACCAATCAACAAATGCACTTTCCCTATATAATAATCGCCGTTTTCTGTATGTAAATATCCCGTTCTAGAATCATAAGAAATCTTTGTTACGTCTCCGATTTCAATAATATCGGGATTTCTAGTGGTGGCAATTTTTATTGCCGCCGGTTCCACTTCGCTTGCGTAATACAAATTTACCGGCAGTTTTGCTCTGTACAGGGCCAGTCGCCCGCAACTGATACCGTCAAACAAACTTAATACATTAAATTCTGTCATTATTATATTGCCATCGCATTGTTGCGAGTGACTCTCCTTTCTTAATACATTTTGTTTTTACCGAACATATGTTTTCTTTTATTGTAGTAAATTAAGGTTAACAAATCTATAATTACAACCGGTAGCACGAAAATGCCAATAAGTAATAATACACCGTAAAGAATAAGGTCTGGTTCGGTTGCTGTAGGATTATTATATCCAATAAGTGCAATTGGTGTAGATATCAATAGATAAAGTCCACCAGTAATAACAGCAAACCAGTTATGTATCTTCTGCATAATGTATCCCGCACGCCCGCGTCTCAACAGGCTAAATCCAGTAATAAAATTGTATAATGCTACGCATAACGCAGGAATATAAACCAAAAGCATAACCCATAGGTCGTCATATTCAAATAAAGATGCTATTCCAGAAAAGAATAAGGACATCAAAGAAGACCCCGCACTTAACATTAAATACACGCTGAATATATAATGATACACTAAAGATTTCTCTTTTGGTCTCATTGCATTTTGATATTGATAATTATTACTATTATTACTTAGATTTGGATTATATATCGGTCCTTGAGGATTTGGTTGAAATCCAGGTTGTTGATACTGCTGCCCTTGTATTGGTCGCTGTTGTGCCTGATACGGGGAACCAGTATATTGTCCATTATTTTGATAATAATTTTGGTTCTGTTGCATATTTCTTTCTCCTTTCTAAAATTATTCTAATAATAGTATGAAATAAGGGGTTTACAAACGGAAAAATAAGCGATAATATAAAAGTACAGAAAGGCGTAACGCCAAAGGCCCGCGGGGAACTGCGGTATGAGAGAGCCAGTATTCTTTATGAGTGCTGGCTCTATTATTATGCGCAGAGTTTGTTTGTTGGGAAATGGCTATTATACGCAAGGTGTTAGGTATAACCCCAAATGCAAAGCAGTTCGGTTATACTGTATGTGGAATTTAACTAATTTTCTAAAAACAATTTGTTGTGTCTCACTGTTTTCTTGCAAATTTGCTATTTGAGATGATAAAGACAGAAAATAAAAAAATATACTGAATCGTCTTGTTTATTGCGAAAGTTGTGTTAATCGGAATTGTTTTGATAAAGAAGAAAAATAGAAAAGAAATCTGAAAACAGAACGAATGTTCGGAGTTTTTCTGATTATTGCGGAAATTATAACAATTGGAATTGTTTGGATTTTCAAGAAAATAAAGAAAATTATCAAAATATTCACGCAATTCAGACAATTCATTAAATTATCAGAATATTTGGATAATAATAGTAATTGTTATTATTGTTGAGATAATTTTAGTAGAAAACATTTTGTTTTCTGATTATATAAGATGTTGTTCTGATTAGCAAAACAATTGCGATAATATAAACTTATTGAATAATTCTAATAATCTGAATTAACAAAACAGTCGGAATAATTCAGGAAATACCAACTATTCGGTTTTTTCGAATAGTTCGAATTATTGAAAAAATCCAAACAATCAAGATTATCGCAAGATTCCAGTTTGTTTAGAAAAATAAGAAAATACAATATATTGTCGAACAAACGATATTTCAGACATACTATTGTTAGAAAATAAAACGAAATGAGGTAAGAAATATGGCTGTTTTGGCACCGAGAAAAAGAGATGTTGTAACATTTATAAAAAAAGATTTGTTAAGTGGATGTCGACCTTTGATAATAGATTCAGAGATATTACGAGCGTTGCAGGGTGAAAAATTTCCAAGGGTTGAAGAGCCGGATGACCCTGAGTTAGATGCTTTATACAAAAAATATTTAGAATTATTGGATTAAGGTATTGACGTTTTAAAAAATATGCAGTATTATGATATTGCTGTTTCAATATTTTAATTTCTACAAGAGACAAGACCTTAGGAGTTTCCTGGGTCTTGTTTTTTTGTGATTTTCTGCAACTACTTGACATATGTCAAGTATTGAGCCCGAAAATACTGTTTGTTTTACCGACATTCTTTAAAAAACATACTATGATTGTATAATAATATAAAGAAAATATGGAAGAAATTCCGTATGGAAGGAGGAAATGATATGGGTCATGAAACAAGATATACTTCTTATGAGGAGAATGTAAATCGCAAAGCAGTTTATGCGAAGTGGAGTGAGCACGCAATGCATGACGGATGGCAAGAAGGATGCCATGGTTTAAACCACGATATTCGTTGGATTGAAGGACCAATTCTAAACTCTTATGATGAGGCTTACGAGTACATTAAAGAACATGATAGTGGCTGGTATGACCAGTTGGCTGTTCGCTACCGTTGTGTAAAACCTACTAAGTCGAAAAAAATCGAAGAAATCCAAGAAAGGCTGGCAAAAGAAATCCAGAAAAAAGCGGATTATGAAAAAGCACATTCTATTGCTACATTCAAGTCAGAATACATTGGTTGTCCGGAATGTGGCTCAAAACTAAAAAGAACTTTATTGAAAAGTGAAAAATGTGTGTTATGCCGTGCTGATTTACGTGGAAAAACAACATTAGACACAATTGCACGCTACGAAGCAAACATTGAAAAATATCGCAAACAGATTGATGACGAAACCAAGAGATTGGCAGAAAAAAATCTGAAAAATGCAGAAATTAAGTGGTTGGTTAAAGTAGAGTGGCACAGTTAAAATTTCATATGGAAAAAAGAGAGGCTTCGTGTTTTTGCACGGGGCTTTTTTATTTTCTAATTTAAGATTCATACGACTAATTCTGAAAATTGTTTTCAATGAAAAAACTGAATTTCCTTTCATACTAATATTAGAAATGGAGGGAGAGATGTTAAATGTATCATAAAGCATTAGAGTACTTATTAGATAACGACCCGGAAAAAGTGCTTTCGAAATCGGGTATGTTTATTAGAAAAATAACGAATTTTATTGTAAGAAAGATAATGGCTCCGTTATCTGCTAAAAATAAATTACATATAGAACGTAGGGCCGATATTCCAAAAGACAGACCGGTAATATACGCTCCAACACATGCATTTAGTGATGATATTGCGTCTGCTTTGAACGCCACTGGAAGACATTGTTATATGCTTGTAGGAGCATTAAATATTGTGTTTACAACATTTCGTGGTATTGCATTATGGATGAATGGAATCATACTTGTAAATAGAAATAAAAAAGACAGCCGTTCAGCAGCGGTAGATAAGATGAAAAAATTATTAAACATGGGTGGCAACCTGATTATGTATCCAGAAGCAACATGGAATAAATCAAAGAATCTTTTGGTCTTAAAATTATTTCCGGGCATCTATGATGTGGCTACAGCAACCGGTGCATTGGTTGTTCCTGTATCAAGCATTGAGGAAAATGGTGTTGTACATGTTATTGTAGATGATGCCTTTGACATATCAGAATATTCAAGAGAAGAAGGAATGTTGGTATTAAGAGACAAGATGGCTACTGCGAAATACGAACTGATGGACAAGTATAGTCATATGAAACGGTCTGATATTGGAGATGAGAAAACATATTGGAAAAATTATATAGACAAACTGATTGAGGATTCTAATGGTTTGTATATAAAAAAAGAAGAAGATAAGGCTGGGTTTATAGATAAAAAAATCACTACATACAAACAGGCTTTTGCTCATCTAAAAACATTGATACCGTCCAAAGCAAATGCGTTTCTGTTTGATAAAAGAAGAGGGGGTATGAAGTTTGGCAAATTTCAATCCAAAATACAAAAGTAAATACAACAATATTGAAAAGAAAAAAGGTATTATTGTTAGAGATAATCTGTTTTTTGTGCCTATGTATCAGAGGTCTAGAACTCAGAGTAAGAAGTTTGATGTTTTTTTTAAAATATAAATATAACTATTGCTTTTGTTGGAAAATAATGTTATAATATACTTGTTTCAAGTAGTATATGATTACAAGAAAAAACGAAAGTGAGGAAATGAAATGGAAAATCGTATGGAAAAACTTATCGAAAAAATTGGGCACTTGTCATTTAGACTACCGGAAGATTATGTAGGGCTTGATGAAAAAAATCGAGCCGTAATGCTGGATGATGTGGTTAGTCTTATAAGGGAGTTTATGCAGGGACCACTAGAGGTGGATTGGATTCCGTGCAAGAAAAGACTGCCAGATACTGGTGAGTGGGGACCAACGGTAATTGCAAAAGAATATTTGGTTACATATGCACCGGATGAGGTGTCAAAATATGAAGTTGGTATCAGATACTTTTATAGAGATACCCAAAAATTCAAAAGCAGTGAGAGAGTTGTTGCCTGGTGTGAAATACCGGAAGAATATAGAGATTATTAGGAAGAGCGTAAAATATAGGAGTTTAAAATGTGGGAAATAAAAAAAATTAGATTAATAGCCGTATGTATTTTTGCTTTTCTTGTAGGACTTGCTGGAGTAATAGGGCTTGACCATTATATACAAAAACAGGCTAAAAAAAGTGTAGAAGAGTATAAAAAAGAACAAGAAGAAAACAGTATGTACACAGAAAAAGAGGTAACAAAAGAACTAAAAAAACGAGGCTTTGAACTTCCAATTATGACTTCGTCTGAGGACAATCTTGATGTATACATACCGTCTACGGTAGAAGATGATTCTGATGAAAAACACCTATTATACTTCACAAATTATCTGGGTACAAACCATGAAGAATGGGTGATATATGTGTTGGGAAAAGATGTTTTTGCTTCACCGGTATCTTTTGATACAGAGGACGGAGAAGACTATGTAGTAATTGAATCAAGTAGTTCTTCTGAAAAACTACCCGATTCGGGTACTTCTTCGAAAATAGTATCCAAGTTGGATACCGACCATAAAAATTATATTTTTATAGAAGTTGAAAAGGTTGATGCAAAAGCATTAGATGGACTAGATTATCAAACGCTGAAAAAATATGAGAAAAAATAGAGTCCGGCATTGCTGGATTCTATTTTTAATAGTAGATAAGAAAAAATGTAAATATTGTAACTGTAATTTTGTGTTACGGTATTTTGGCATTTGCTTGGTAGTTGAAACAAAAAAAAGGGGAAACAGTGTTTCTCTAATTTAAGAAAGGAGAAAGAAAATATGTTTGATGGAGAAGAAATGATTCTTGAATGGGCGGAAGCAAAACACAGAAAAACATCTGTCGTACAAGTGATTGCTACGGTTGCAACATGTGTAATGAGTATTGCGACATTATTGTTACACTAAAAAGAAAAATATGTTCAAAAAGGAGAAGAAATATGAATGTCTTAGGAAGTGTTATGAAAAAAACGGAAAACGATTCTAGAATCATTAGTGTGTATAAGGGAGAAAATGCCTTCTTTGAGTTGTTCAGAGGTAATACATGTAAATATGACGGAAAACCGGTAACTGTGTTGCAGGTAATGCCAGGTGCAGATGAAAATACTTATATGGTGGAAATTATCTGGAACGAGGAAAAGAAAGACAATGACTCGTCTAAACGACACGCTAAAGACAGCAGAATTTGTGAATAAGAAAAACAACAGAGGCGGATGTCCGCCTCTATCTTTTTGTCCTAAGGTTCTTTTTTCTTCGGCGAACCTAGCCGGTGCAAGCGAACCCAGACTTGCCGTGCGCCTCCGATTAAGAATCCCGGCGTATCTTAATTTTCTCTGGCAATTATTATAATATCCTATTGTAAAAAAATGTCAATATTATGCTAAGATTTCCCAAAAAATTCCTTGACTTTTTTGTTTTTCCTTTGTATGTTATAGATAAAGGATAATATATCTAAAATAATCAGTTTTTTCAACAAGAAGGAGGTGTTAGCCAACCTTATACTGGTTTTATGTTCAAAAAAAATATAAAAAATATAAGGAGGACTACATTATGTTAAATTTAGCAAAAAAAGAATTGGTTGATAATTTTGCAATCAAAAAAGAAATCTATACGAAAATGGTAGAAAGAGAAATCTTGAGACTGTATCCGGAAATGGAAGATGCATTGAAAGAAAAATTTGTACTTTGTTTGAATTTTGGGTTCATTTATAAGTACCCGTCTAACGACGCAAGTGTATTGGTGGTTTTAACAAAAGAAAACGGGGAACAGATTGTATTAGACAATGTTGTTCGCAACTATGTAAATGAAGAAAAAGAGGAAAACAAAAAATTGATAGATGCTGTAATTGGGTGTGATTTGAAAGAAAATCAGTACTCAGAAGTTTCTACCTGTGTTGGAGACAAGGTGTCAAAACATGGAGCGTTTGTATTCTTCGATACATTGGAAGAATTACAAGAAATTAAAAAGATTGAGTGTATTTGGAGAGATGTACATAATAATGAAGAAAACGACTCATTGCATTATTACACGGCATTTGTGTATTATCCGGAATTCGTAAATGAAACAGGTGGAAATATTTACGAAATCAGAAGTGTAGATAATAATGTTATGAATATCAGATACTCAAAAGAGGTCGCTCAAAATATTGTGCGAAAAGAAAATAAAGAAGGAACAACGGACAAGTTTTCTGTATTTAAAAGAATGGTGGAATTAACCGGTGGTGCTCAACACGGTCGTTTCACATCTATGATGTCGATTGCACAAGATTTTGATTATATCAGTAGTTTCTATTACGAAATGAATGATAGAATTGATTTTAAGTCAATGATGGTATATCGTGTTGAGGGAGTAGAAACGCCACCTTTAACAAAAGCCCAAGAGAGTTTTGATTATATGAAAACATTTTATGAAGAAGAATTGATGAACAAAGAACATGCGGATAAAAGAAGTGTGATTATCGACAGATGTGATAAAAAAGCAAAAATTACAGATGAAGCATTTATGTTGTTCCATATTGATATTGAGGAGGATATGAAGTTATGAGAATAACATTGATTCCTGTTTTAATAATTGCTGTTGCCGTAAGTATTACTGCTTGCGGCAATCTGCATAAAGAAGTAGAAAAACAAACAGAACCAATAACAATGGAATATATCGTTGAAAATAGTAATCTTGAAAAAGAGGATTTTGAGGGTATCGATTTTGACAGTTTTGTAAAAGAATATGAATTAACTATGGATAATTGGAATGATTACGATATCGAAATGGTGTTGAAATTATACAAAAATAGTCTCAATGATAAGTCTATAGATTATACTTATATTTTTGATAAAGCAGAAGAAAAATTAAAAGAAGAGGATATTGAGAAACTATCTATTATAATTATGCACTGTAACTCAGGAAACAAAAGCGATTGTTTGGTACTGGATTTTGAGAATAAGATTGCATATGTGGATGACGGATATTTTCTTGATGATTGTTCAAGTGAAACAGAATCTTTTGAGTTGTCAGATGATAATGTAAAATACATAAAAGACGAAATTCGCAACAAAGAAGTGTCGGACTGGGCTTTGGAATACAAAGGAACAAGTGTGGGTACGACCGGCCATTATATGTGGGAAATCGGATTTGAAACTGAAGATGGTAAGTGTATGAAATACACAGCGAGCGGAGTCAAAAATAATGGTTCTCCAGTTAATGTCGGTGAATGGATTCGAGAAATGAAAGAGCGTATTGCGGAGGATTAGTTATGGATTATAATAAAGATGTGTTTCATAAACACTTTGGAAAACCATATATAGACGGAATGATTTGGTACTCTGTAAGTGCTGTATGTGGGTATTTGTTTGCGCTTATGTTCGGGCTATTTGATTGGTATTTGCCACCTATTCTTGCTTATCCTTTGACATTCCATTTTTTGTTGTGGTTATTTCCTGGATTATGGTTTGTGTTTTGCTATTATATTCAAGCGTTACAACGCTCGAAAAGGCAAAGACAATGGTTTCAGAAAGATATGTTGTGTGTACAATTGGTGCCGACATATGGTTTTGTTTGGGGTGCTGGAATAGAGCGACACAAAAAACTATATATAGTGCGACGAGTTGATACATACGAAATCAAAAACACAAAAATAATTGTATACGGAAATATTCTTCTGAACGATAATTGGAATGGAATTGTTAAAGAAAAAACATTAGACAAGTTCAGTATACCTAGAAACTTTACTGGAGAAAAAGAACTATTGACTTGGTTAAACAAAAAGAAAGGACAAAGAGTATAATTATGGAAATCATTATGAAAGACAAGATAGACCAGATGGTTGTGGATTTTTGGAATCAAAATTCGAACTTACATGTCACAAATGCAACTATGAAGGGGCTACCTAGTGCAGAAGAAAAACAATTTGTTATGCTTCAAGTGATACCGGATAATTTTGAAGAATTTTCAGAAGAGGATAAATGTCGCTGGCGGGCGAGCCTGATTAATAATATTCCAACGAAAAAGTATGTTCATCTAAATAATGGCAGAAAAATCACGATTGTTCTGGCTTTAGACTGGACGAAATCTGAAATTGAAAATCTAATTAAAAATGCAATTGATAAACCAGAGATTATAGATGCTATCAATGAAGGTCTGATTGAATTACAAATTAAAACGGTACCAGGTAAGAAAATTCCGGGAACTGAGCCAGGAAAAGAAGTATTGGAAATAGCAAGAAAAATACTTTCTGATATGGAAGTGAAGGGGGAATATTGATGGCTGAAAAGATTATTGGTGTGTTGCCTTATATCATTCAGGTCGCTTTTGTCTTTGCGTTTTTGCTTCTGATTGTGCAAGTTGTGATGGTTGTTAAAAAAATAAAAGAATCAATGGTAGAAGAAGATGTGGATGAAGCGACACTAGCATCAAGAACAGTCATGAATGCGATACGAGAAGGAAAAATAAAAAAGCATATTCTTTCAGATAATACAAAAAAGGAATATGATAGCAGGAAAACTTTAGAAAATTATCGAGAATTTCTCAAGACAAATATGTTTCAAAAAATCATGAATTTGTAGAAGAAAGAAGGGGCTGCCCTTCTTTTTTTTCGTTAGTGACAAATAGTCACCACCAATAAGGTGGGCACTGTTATAATAAGATTAAGAAAAGCAATTATATGATATAAAAACATATAAAATATGTTGTTTTTCGTTTTGTAATGGTGTATAATTAAGATATGGAAAAAATTTTTTTAGGAGGAAATGTATAATGAACAAACAAAATTTAAAACAGGCAAACGCAATTATGGACGAAATTATCCAGATTGCAAATTCAGTAAAAGAAGATGTAAATGATAGCGAAAGCATCACAGAGGCATGGGGGAAAATAGAAAAGTTTTTCTTCGATATGGACCGTGTAAGAATTAAATTACCTATGACCGGTGCGAAATCTGGTATAACAGAGGACTTACTTGGGCATACTAGATTCTTACAGGGGGTTAATCTTCCGATTGTTGTCAATTCAATAGTAGATGAATTCAATAACTGGGAAACATCTGGGTGCGGAATGAGAATTGCTAAAATCGACGGAGAAGATAAGGTTATTATAACACCTGATAGAATTAGTCTCCCTTAGATATAAAAAGGGGCGTTCGTGATGAACGCCTCTTCTTGTTATGTTTTTTGAATTAGTCTTCTTTGAACGGTGTTGGCATTACCCAGATTGGGTCATTGATTTTGTTGTGTACTTCTACCAGTTTTCCTCTACATTGTGCGATAATTTCATAGAGTTGTTTTTCTTCATCAGTCATTGTTGATTCATCTAGTGCTGCATCAAGAAGAATCGTATCGTCCATAAATGTCTTGATGGATTTCTTGTAATCCTCGAACAAAGCCTGATTTTTCGAATACTTATCTTTTTTTTCTTCTGGAATTTTATACCCAATTTCATCCATAAAATCAGCGATTTCTTCTACTTTTTTAGGGTCTGTGTCCCATGGAAGAATGATGTATATGACAGTGTCTTTTGATTCATCACTCCATGTAATTGCATCTTCTCCCATAATCACATCATAATCTGGATACTTTCTTGATAATTGAACCGCTTTGTCGTGTGCAATTTCAATAAGTTCCGCATATGAAATTCCACAATCACTCGCATAACATCTGTCATAAGATAATTCTAGCGCTATTCCCTCTCGCGTATTAAATTCCGCAAGATAACAATAAACCGGGTAGGTTTCTCTCCAAAGATTCTTGTATGCATATTGGAGATTTGAAGATAGTTCAGACACATCTTTAATGTCATAATCCCCATTTCTGTGTAAATCGCCACAGGAATTACTCCAGAAAACAAAAGCACCTAATTCATTTTTAAAACGATATAACATAACATTTCCTCCATTCTTGCTGTCTATATTGTTACAACTATAATATGTTTTTTGCGAAGATGAAACAAAATGTGACATTACACATTTTATTTCTTCTTCACTCCAGGAATCTCAACAATTCCCTCGTCAATCAACCAGTTTAATCTTTCCAAAAGTTTTTCCTGTAACTCAAGGTCTACTTCGTTTTCGATTTCTTCTGGGTTAAAAAACTTCTTAAAATCATAACTACACATATCTTCATAGGAACTACATGAAAGGCGGATTTTTCCAGCGTGAGACTTGGCTTTTTCATCATAAAATCCTATCCAGTAGGAGTCAATCCAATCCCCATAAAATCCTTTACCTGTGCCATCAGATAAGCACCATGCTTTTACAACATTATTTCTCCAGAAAGGCTCCTGTGTTAATCGTTTTCTGTCAAGAACAATCGCTTTTTGAATGTCTTTTGGTTTTAAATTGTACTTGTTTTCTACTCTCGGTTTTCGTAATTTCATTTTTTTTCCTCCTTATTCTTCAATCCAAACAGTATCCAAATCCATTTCGGTACAATATCTTCCAATATGGTCCAAAATTCTGTTTGCGTTTTTATAATCTTTATCAATCAAAATAGACTTGTTATCGTGACCAATGATTTCTGCTGTATTCTTTGTTCCTGTATTTTGTTGAACAATCATACGAATATTTCTTAGTTCTATTTTTTGATATGTAATGGGACCAAACTTACAAATAAGAATGTCGTCACTCAAAATTACTTCGCTTGTAACGAGCGTCCATAAATAAGCAACGCCTAATCCGATAACAAGCGGGATGCTAAGAAAAATTTTCCATCCACATAACAACACGCAAATCGCGGACACTACCGCAAACATAATTAAGGATAAACGGAATATTTTCTGATTGAGCAAGTGTTTAATTTTAATCATGTTTTTCTCCTATTGTTCCATGTGTTTTTCTAATCTGTATTTCTGTTTGACATCTGGGTACTTATCGTGGTCTACTTCACTTACAAACATATCCAATGGTCTTGCATATGTCTGGAATGGCGAATATAATGCCTGATAAACAACCAGTTTTTCTCCAGTTTCTGTGTGTTGTGCAAATGCTCTAATGCAATACAGATATTTGTTTTGTTCTTTTTCTTCTTTTGATAATGTTTCGTACTTAAAGTGTCTGACAATATCTCCGATTTGAAAATTTCTTTCCACTATTATATCCTCCTATATGTCGTACATGTATCCGCCAACCATTTGATTATGATGTTTGATAAATGTGATTAGTTCGTCCAATGTATCATCCCATTCTAAAAGAATGTACGGAGCGGTATTTCCTCCGTCTAAATCAATTAGTGCGGTGAAGCGTCCTGACCACCAATCAATTTCAAAATCAATCTCATTTATACTTCTGTTCCCGATTAGATAAAGGGCGGCCGGATGACCGTCTTCTTCAAAATCATCACAAAGCATTTCGATAAATTTTTTCATATCATCTTGATGGTAGATAGAACAAAGTACTCTAACAATCTTTCGAAATCTTGTATCGTCTGCCTGTGTTAATTTTTGTTTTGGCAGATTTTGAATGCGGACATCCTCTTTTACAACGCGTTCCAACAATTTTTCCACATAGGATGGACAGTTGCGGTGTCTTGAACTTGTCTCGCTAGATTCCCAATTTCTAATGGTATCCAACGGAATGTCGTATTTTTCTGCAAACTCGGCTTGTGATAAGCCACTGTGGTTTCTAATTTCTTTAATATTCATAAAACATTACTCCTTAAAAATCTTTTACATTTCGCCTTTTCTGTAGGCACCGATACAAAGTTCTTTATCAGAATACCCGATATCTTGAAATTCCAATTCTCCATCATACATATCATACGGATATGGATAAAACCTGTTTTTTTTAATTCTTCCTCGGGCACCTTTCTCATAATTCTGATATCCAACGTGAACTACCCCGACTTATAGAAGGCGGGGCTTCCTGTCTCAACCTCCACTGCTCTGGACATCCACAAGGATATTCAAAGTCTTACATAAAGTCCACAGGCGTTGGGTTCGGGTCGTTCCAACCCTACCATATGTATGTATTTAGGCTGTCAATATCTGAAGCCCTTCGTTCTTGATGTTGATAGCAGCATTTAAATCCCTGTCGATTTTAAGACCGCATTCCGGGCACACAAAAACTCTATCCGATAAGGATAGTTTTTGTTTATGACCACAGCAACAGCACAACTGGGAAGACGGAAACCACTTATCTACCTTTAAGAATACTTTACCCATGTGGGTAAGTTTTCTTTCCAGCATAGTAAGGAACATCCCGTACCCGTTGTCTAAAGTTGCTTTGCCGTTACCAAATTTTTTATTTGCCATTGCCTTCATATTTAAAGATTCTACGATTACGACATCATACTGATTGGCTATCTCAGTAGAGAGTTTTTCTAAATAGTCCTTACGCTGGTTCGCCATATGACGATAGACTTTGGCAATCTTTTGTTTCTGTTTATTATAATTATTGGAACCAACAACTTTATGTTTCTGTTTTCTCTGTGCTTTGGCTAACTTATTCTGGGATTCACGATAAAAGTGAGGCATGTCAGCCTTCCTTCCATCGGAGTCCATAAATAAACCGTCAGACTTATAATCCAGACCGATAGAGTTTTCGTAATCAATCGGGATTACCGGCGGTTCATAGTCATACTCATACATTACCGAAACATAAAAAGAACCATCCGGATTCATGGATACGGTTGCGGTTTTTAACTTCCAGTCATCAGGTGCAGTTCTGTGAATAACTGCTTTTACCTTGCCGACTTTAGGAAGTTTTACATATCCGTCCAACACTGCCACAGAACCCTTCTGGTTATTGGTAGTATAGGATTTTCTACTATGATGTTTACTCTTAAACTTTGGGAATCCAACTTTCGGCTGTTCAAAGAAGTTTTGATATGCCTGTCCCAAGTGTCTCTGCACATTGGCTAACGCAAGAGAGTCTACTTCCCGAAGGAACGAAAACTCGTCTTTGTACTTAGCCGGAGTAACCACTAAAGACTCTTTGGTCTTTTCGTAGTGTTCGATTTTATCAGAAAGCATAAGATTCCAGACCTTACGGCAACAGCCAAAGGTTTTCAAGAACAATATTAATTGTTCATCCGTAGGATAGATACGGTACTTAAATGCCTTATTCATAAC